>Ga0207766_1000149_pt1 | contig 14351 bp, 16 predicted proteins | sample LuqExpMetageno68_FD_187825 | JGI IMG/M metagenome (GOLD analysis project Ga0207766, IMG submission 187825) | Tropical forest soil microbial communities from Luquillo Experimental Forest, Puerto Rico - Sample 68 (SPAdes) | ecosystem: Environmental > Terrestrial > Soil > Tropical forest ...
TATCGGAACTGACATGGCGAACCTCCTTCGCCATGTTGAATCAGAGCCGCGCCGATTTGGGAATCCCGGACGAGTCACGCCTTCTGGAACTTGGTATAACTCGCCGCAATCCGGCTGACGACTGCTTTGGGTCACAAGCCGAAGTTAGATGCTGACATACTTGACGGGTTGCGCGGCCATTCGGTTGCACTCACGTTGTCAAATTGTCGCAGCCGAACGTATGTAGGCATGCCGGCTATGTAGGCGCGAGCTGTCGCGATCTGAAGCACAGCACCGAGGCTTATACGCGCGCCGGTCGGTTGCGTTCTAGGCCGTCACGATTTCAGCCGCGCCCGTGTCGGTGTCCACGACCGCAACCATGACGACTGGAAAGGCCTTTTTGATGACCTGCCCGGCAGTTAACGCCGCGTCTTTGTTTTTGAATGATCGCTTTTCCTGGCCGTCCACGCGTAGGCGATACCGTTCCTCCGCAGGACGTTGCTGTCCCTTCTGCATTGGAGCATCGTGCTGATCGGACCGCTTGGTCGGTGTCACCTTGGCAAGCATTCTGTCTCTCCGATGTAGCGGTGATAACCAGTGTACCTTGCCACCAGACCGTTAATGAAAGTGGTGCCCTAGGCGTCTCTTGGCTTACGCCTAGGTATTTGCCTTGGAGAGGACTTGTTCAGCTCGAACTCGGTTTTCAATAATCCCAACGGATTCGATTTCGCAGCGCACGAGATCTCCACCCTGCAAAAAACGGGGAGGCTTCATGAAAAATGCGACACCTGCAGGAGATCCGGTTGCGATCACGTCTCCTGGAAATAAAGTCATCGATCGGCTTGCATACGAAACAAGTTCTTCTATTCCGAAGTATAAGTCTGAAGTATCACTCTGCTGCCGGGTCTCTCCGTTCACGTAGGTGGCCATCCTGAGAGGTTTACCCCATGTGAATTCGTCGATGGTTACGAGCGCTGGACCCGTCGGACAAAACGTATCGAAACTTTTTCCGATGTAGTGCACACGAAAAAAAGGATTTTTCTCGTGCTCGGCAAGCTGGATATCGCGTGCTGAGACCTCGTTAATAACGGTGAACCCAGCGACATGGTCTTTCACGTCTTTTTCTTTTATTCGGCGTGCACGCCGCCCGATAATGACCCCTAGCTCTACCTCATAGTCCAGCTTCTGCGTCTCGGGGGGAAGAACGATGTCGTCTTTAGGACCACATATACTAGAAGTGGCTTTGGCCAGCAGCATCGGTTCGCGCGGTGCAACTGTCTCGCCAAGAACAGCGCCCGCCTCGGCAATGTGACTCTTTGTATTTGCACCGGCGATAATCAACGTACGTGGGACCGGAATCGGTGCGCCCAAGCGCACATTACTAATAGCCAGCGGCGTCAACTGATTGGAAACAGTAGCCGCACGATCGAGCAAGCTTCGCCAAGACGCCTGTTCGAGAAAGAGCCGGCTATCTGAGACTGGCCGGTCCGCGCCTGCCGCTCTCATTGCCTGCTCAAGATCGAACAACAGGTCGTCAATCTGTACAGCTGCTCGCTCGCTGCCGAAAAGACCGTAGCTAACCAACCGCATCGAAAAAGGACCTACTTCTTACGTACGTTCAATTCAATGATATGCCGGCCTTCGTGATCACATCATGCCATTTGGCCGATTCCGCTTTGATGAACATGGCGAATTCCTCGGGCGTGCTTGGTGCTGGCTGGACGCTAAGCTCCTCAAGCTTCTTTATGACGCCGGGCATCTTTAATGCATTCTGACATGCCTCGCTGAGCTGGTTCACGACCCTGAGGGGCGTGCCAGCAGGTACGGCGAGGCCGTTCCACGCGTATGCCTCGAAGTTAGGAATGCCCGCTTCGGCCATTGTCGGCACATCAGGTGCGGTCGGAATGCGCTCTTCGGTGCCAATCCCAAGGGCTTTCAATGCACCAGACTTGATGTGGGGGAGACCTGTCGCAGCATCAATGAATAAAAGGCCGATTCGTCCGCCGAGAAGGTCGGTGAGTGCATCAGCCCCACCCTTATAAGGCACGGCGCTCAGCTGGATTCCGGCCCGCTGGCGAAACAGTTCGAGAGCAAGGTGGATCGGGCTTCCAGGTCCGGGTGCGCCGAAGTTGATCTTGCCTGGCTCTTTTTTTGCGAGCTCAATCAACTCTCCAACAGAACCTACCTTCACAACGTTTGGATTTGTGGCGAGCACAAGCGGGACCCGACCGGTCTGGCAAACGGGCGCGAAGTCCTTCGCCGGATCATAGCTAAGCTTCTCCGCGTACAGAGTTGCGTTAAGAGAATAGGTGCCTGTGTCCCCAATGAGGACAGTGTACCCGTCGGCCGGACTACGAGCGACCGCGCTCGCGCCGATCATTGTACCTGCGCCCGGCCGGTTCTCGACGACAATCGTTTGACCCAGCGCGTCAGACATTTTCTCGGCTACAACTCGAGCAACGACGTCAGTAGCGCCTCCCGCAGGGTAGGGCACTATTAGGCGAACGACGTGAGAGGGGAAATTAGTCTGAGAATAGGCGACAGGCGCTAAACCAAAAACAGCCAATGCTGTTAGAAAACCACACGCTGCGAATTTCATTGCGCCCCTCGTTACAATGTCTAGTTCAGATTGAACGCGATCTCGAAACGATAGCAGCGGTTCTGACCGGCCACAACCAGGTTTCAGCTGTAGGCCACAAGCGATGATACTTCATGTCGTGATTTGACGAGATGAAGTGAGCGTAAACATGAGCAGAATTATTGAGCACGCTCTGGAGCCCAAGTAGCGTTCAAAACGCGCACGCGATTCGGAAAGTGAGTTCGCTAAGTGGCGCATCAAGAGGCTTTTACAAAAGTTATGATATTTCATGAAGATTTTCGCGTATTCACGATTCGGGCGGCAAAATCTCCTGAATGCAAACCTGATCGATAAGCCGCTCGCGACCCAAATCGGCTAAATGCGCTCGCTTCTCATCGTTTGTTAGATGCGCGCCTATTCCCTTTGTCATCACCAAGACAAGGGTGCGGTCATCCATGTCCAACCAGTAGGAGCGTCGGACCAGTCTGTTGTTCGAATCCCTTACAAACGGGCTGTCCGGGCTACTGATCAGATCCGGTTCATAGAAACGTGCCATGGTCCGCCTCACATTTACGGTCTGACATCCGAGCCAACTTTTGGATGACGAAGTGCGCCAAGGAGAGCCAAGGCGAAGAACGTCCGATTGGAACTGGCAAGCGCCGGTCATGCTCGGACCATTACAGACCTTCTCTAGCGCACTGCCCACCTACAATCCACTCGCGTTTCTATGCCACGTCAATGCCTCGTAGGTCGGCGCTTCAAAGCAGTGCCTCATGAGGATCGCAATGCTCACCAACTATTGAAGACAATCATTCAGGGTAGCTTGCCGTGTTCCATTGCGCTTTGACGCAACCGGCGCGAAGTTGGCGTAGTGCGGACGATATCGTTGTTGAGGGCCGATGTCTGGCGCCTCGCAAAAGGGGAGGCCTGTCATGCGTTCAGCAATCCCGATTTTTCTTGCCATTCTGGTTCTTGCGACGACGCCGGCGCGCGCCCAAGGCACGTGGCTTGAGACGAGAATGACGAGGGCGATTTGCAGCAGCGAGGCGACGCCGGTTGCCAACACCGATCGCCTGGCGAGGCGGCTTAATCTAACCGAGCCTCAAAAAGCGGCGCTGAAAGACTTGACTGACGCTTCTGCGTCAGCCCACGCCTCTGCGAAGAAGTCTCTATGCGCTGACAAGCCAGATCTTTCTACGGCCCCTGGCCGACTGGCGTTCGCCGAAAAGATGGCTGAAGCCAGCCTTGCCGGCCTGAAGGGAGTCGAGCCCAAGCTTCAGGCGTTTTATGACAGCCTGGACGCGAAGCAGAAGAAAGCGTTCGACACGGGCGGGCGCATCGGCGGCATATTCGATTGGTGGGGCAAGAAATAACGTATCCAGCAGCGCTGAAAATCACTCGCTCGGCGGGTCCGGGGGGTACCTCTCGGGAAAGCCCCTCTTTTTGCGTAGCAGGGCATGCTCTCTCTTCAATCTGAGATCGTTGCTGAAAGAGAGGTCCAGAGACAGGTCCAATGCAGTTCTCAAGGACGAGCTAGATCAAATCCTGTTCCAATCCCGACTTGACCCTTGTCTCGTCCAAAATGATTTGCGATATCTTCTTCGTATTTCTGAACCTTTAGTGGATCAATTTGATCAAGACAAAATACTTGATATTCAGACGCATAAGGTTATTCGCCGACTCAAGAATTAATAAGTCGCCGCGACAGTGGACCAAAGCAATCTTTTTGGGAAAGAAAGGTCACCCGCAAAGCGATCTCGCGAAGCGAGATGGTTAGCGGTGATTTGATTCCGATTAGGTCTTCTTTACTGCGAAACAGAAGTACGGCCCGAAATCACCGGGAGTGCAATGACACCAATACGGCGTAACGAGATAGTTCCAAATATCGACTAATATTCGCCCGAATTGCAGAAGAGAATTCCGTTCATTCGGACGGGGACAGTTCCATGAGTGATGTGTCTGCTGTTCAGCATTACGTCGTCGAAATCGATGGCGTAAAATATTCCGAACACGCTCGCTTCGTCGACGCGATCAAGACAGGTCTACTTCTCCACGAGCAGAATCCAGAGTTCAAGATCAAAGTTCGCGATCTTTCTGATTCCAAATCAGAAGAAGTTGCGTCGGGGTTGGTGGCTTGGCCGTAAGCAGGTATCAAGCCGCTTTGGCGATTGTTTGCTCAAGTCGCTGATCGAGATATGCCCTGTATTTCTTCAGAAATGGCTTTGACTGCTCGTTTCCCGCTTTCAGCAAGTCTTCGGTTTGCTCTATTGCTTTCGGAAGAGTTAGCCACTCGGCTTGATCGGCTATCAAGCGATGGGCAAACTCCCGCTCCTGCGCGAATCGTACTTCCATAGGAAGGCACCAATTCGTCATCGCTCATCCCGGATAGCCCTTCGGGATTTTCGGCTAAGTCCAGGACGCAGATTTCGTTGTCGTTCTCAGGGTTACGACCTATCGCTGTTACTAACCAACTATAGGGACCGCCATAGAATTCGGTGAGGCATACGACCGGCCCGTGCCGAAGTAGATCCTGGACAGATAGCTTTCGGTTGAACCGAATGAATGTAGTCCAAAGACCGAGTGCCCGTTCACGAATCAGCTTGCAAAGGTGGATCGTGGCTTCGACGTCGCCGAGCGCATCGTGAGCGTTGTGCTCCCGGAATCCATTGGCTCTAGCGACAGCTTCTAGCTTGAACGTTGGTGCACCTGTATCGCTGAGCGGAATCACAAGCGCATTCGGCGCAAATACCGAGGTGGCCTGCACCATCTTCATCGGGTCGGTGCGCGAGTTGCCGCCAGTGTTGGTGAGGTACGGAGGGTGGAGGGTTTGATACAGGGCCTGGCGAAAAATGTTCTCGTCAAACCGAAGCGAGTTGTACCCAATGAAGATTGCTGGCGACCATGCCCTGAGCTTTGCTTGGATCGTTCGCACCATCTGGTAGTGAGAAGGCAGACTAGGGTCGTGAAGTCGTTCGACTGAGACGCCGTTTGTTAGTAGGGCCCCAGGAGCGGCAACGATGTACGGCAGCAAGCGGCTGCGAACTTCTAGCCGATCTAGCTCGTTGAAATGTTCGTCGGTGTAAATCGCGGCGAACTGGAGAGTTTGGTCGAAGCTCGTGTTCGTACCGGTAGTCTCAGTGTCATAGAACACGAACCGCATCACACCCCCGATTCCCGAAAAGAGATATCTTCCGGATCGGAAGCTATCAGGTCAACTCTGCAACGGGACGTAATGGTCACGTCGCAATCTGGTTTGGATAGGGAGGCCAGGATAGGCTAAACCGGTCGACAACAACCCAATCGTCGGCTCAGATTCGGTGATTTCTTTCTTCGGCGCCAATAAGATCTCGTTACGATTGCAAGCGAAAGGCCGGGCAAGGATGAAGCTCACGCAAAGCTACGTTCATGGCGCTTCGAATGTTCCACTCATCGGCGAGACGGTGGGCGCGCATTTTGATCGCGCGGCCACGCGTTGGAAGGACGAATTGGCGCTTGTGGTGCGTCATCAGCAGGTGCGCTGGACTTACGGCGAACTCAAGCAACGCGTCGACCAATTTGCCGCTGGGTTGCTGGCTTTGGACCTCAAGCCGGGCGAACGGGTCGGAATCTGGTCACCGAACAATGCGGAATGGGTGATCACCCAGTTCGCCACCGCCAAAGCGGGACTGGTACTGGTTAACATCAATCCGGCCTATCGGCTGACCGAAGTCGAATATGCGCTCAATAAAGTTGGCTGCAAAGCGCTTGTCACTGCCGATCATTTCAAGACTGGCGATTATGTCGGTATGCTGCGCGAGCTTGCGCCGGAACTCGAAACCAGCGCACCGGGTCGCTTATCATCTGCGCGACTGCCGTCACTGTCTGCAGTGATCCGCATCGGCAATGACGACCGACCGGGTATGTTTAGCTTTGCCGATGTTATGAAGGCGGGCGGCGAGCAGCATGTCAGGCTACTCCACGAGCTTCAGGCAAAACTGCAGTTCGACGACCCGATCAACATCCAGTTTACGAGCGGTACGACGGGTGCGCCCAAGGGTGCTACGCTCACGCACCACAACATTCTTAATAATGGCTATTTTATTGGCGAGGCGCAGCGGCTTACGCCACGCGACCGCGTCGCCATTCCAGTGCCGCTCTATCATTGCTTCGGCATGGTGCTAGGCAATCTCGCCTGCATGACGCATGGCGCGGCGATGATCTATCCGGGCGACAGCTTCGAACCTCTTTCCGTACTTGAAACTGTCGAAGCCGAATCCTGCACTGCCCTGTACGGCGTGCCAACCATGTTCATCGGCGAGCTCAGCCACCCGGAGTTTAAACGCTTCAATTTGAGCTCCCTGCGTACGGGCATTATGGCGGGCTCGCCTTGCCCCATCGAAGTGATGCGGCGTTGCATCGACGAGATGCATATGAGCGAGGTGACGATCGCCTATGGCATGACCGAGACCAGTCCGGTGAGCTTCCAGACCTCGTATGATGACCCGTTAGAGCGCCGCGTTAGCACCGTGGGGCGCATTCATCCGCATGTCGAGGTCAAGATTATTAATTCAGAAGGCCATATCGTACCGCCACGCACGCCTGGCGAACTCTGCACGCGCGGCTATTCGCTGATGCTCGGTTATTGGGGCGATACCGAGCGCACGGCCGAAGCGATCGACAGCGCACGCTGGATGCACACTGGTGATCTCGCAACCCTTGACGAAGATGGCTATTGCAATATTGTCGGGCGCCTCAAGGACATGGTTATCCGTGGCGGCGAGAACGTGTACCCGCGCGAGGTGGAAGAGTTTCTCTACCGCCATAATAAGATTGCTGACGTACAAGTGATCGGCGTGCCCGACCGCAAATACGGCGAGGAGCTGTGTGCCTGGATCAAGCTGCGACCCGGCGAGGCAGCGACGGCGGAGGAGATCCAGGCGTTCTGTCGCGGCCAGATCGCCCACTACAAGATCCCCCATTACATTCGCTTTGTCGATGCCTTCCCGATGACAGTGACCGGCAAGGTGCAAAAATTCATGATGCGTCAAGAGATGATACGCGAGTTGGGACTAGTCGAGGAAAAAACCGCTTAAAGAAAACCAGCGAAGTATACCGGATTCCGGCGGGCAAAATCTCCTGAACGGGGAGCCAAGGTGAAGAACGTCCGATTGTTGATGCCGGTCAGCCACGGCGTGGGGCCTACATCCGAATTTGGGGTAAACCGGACATTCGATCGTTCTAATAGAAACGGAAGGCTCATCGGCTCTTAAGAAGTTGCCGCAAGTCACTAGTCAGCCGACCGTTGCTTAGGCAGCGATGACCGCTCCGAGAGCCACCGAGGCCACCATCGCGAAGGATCGCATCGGAATCTCGGTTGTCGAATATGAAATTATGCACCGCGCTCGCAGCTCTTCATGAAGCTGTTCTTGGCCGCCCCGGAGAGAGATTTACCCTTCTTGCTCACAGCCTTAGGCTCGCACGCGTCGCGTTTGCACTTGTTCACAAATGACGTTTTGGCGGCGCCGTGAAGGTTCTTTGCTGCCGCTTGAGCATCACAGGATTCTCGAGCCCAAGCCCCGCAGATCGTCAGGGCAACTAGGCCGGTTGCCAGAATGAGCGATTTCATATGATTCTCCACGAGATGTGCCGAAAAGGCCGGTAAGCCCACTAAATCCCCAGGGTCCAATTTGAACCTTCCGATCAGGAACTTTGTTCCTCTGCCGGGGACCAAAGTTTGCAGCCTTTGAACGCTTAACCCACCCCGCGAAGTCGTTGGCAGCCGACCCGGCCTCTGCTTAACGACGGACATTTACTTCTTCGATTTTCTCTTCGACTTCGATGGAACACCGAGTGCACCTTTAACGCCGCCGGTAACGGCACCTACTGTGCCACCAACGACACTCCCGACTGCACTGCCAACGGCCCCGCGCCTTACTACCTTCACGCGCTCCTTGGCTTGCGCCTTGCTGCGCGCCACCGATGAGCCCTTGCGCACTTGCAAGCTCCGGCGTCGCTAAAACGGCCACAACTCCGAGGGCAATCCATCTGTTTTTCATATAACATCTCCATTTTTAATTCTCCCGCTTAGGGCAGACTGAGAAACCGCCTGGCCTCTCGAACGCATTAGAGGGCCCCTGATCCTCAACAGGGTGAACCGGGTCCAATGTTAGTTTACCGCTGGCGGTTGCGTCAGCGTGGAATTGGATGAAGACAGGACCGATTAGGCTACGGTCATGGTTGAGGCCAATCCGTAGACGTCCATTCGGAATTCCGGCAAGGTGGTCAAACATAATCTTCTTGAGGCGGCATAGTTCCCGATTTGCTTGGCGACGTAGCTCCAGACTATCTCAACGAGACGGCGTAGAAAGACGAGTGGAGATGCATGTCGACTGAGCAGATACACGCCCTGGTCGATCAACTCGCCAAAGGGCTCGAGATCGTAGGTGTCGCGATTATCGTCGGCGGAATTCTCGTAGCCACGCTGACGTTCGTGCGCGATGGCGTGCGGACCGGTGACTGGCGTTCTGCGTATCCTCATTACAGCTCAGATATCGGACGTGGCATTCTGCTTGGACTCGAGTTGTTGGTAGGTGCCGACATTATCTCGACCATCACCGCCCCCTTGACGTTCGAAAGCGTCGGGCTGCTAGCCGCAATTGTACTAATCCGCACTTTTCTCAGTTTCTCACTCGAAACAGAGATTGAGGGCTGCTGGCCATGGCAGCGAGCCACAAAGGAAGCAGCTGAATCGGCCCGTCCTGACATCGCGCGCCGACCTGGCTGAAGCCGTTGTCCAACGCGCCAACGAAGCCGAGATCCTTGACGCAGCGCGTCAGTTCGGCCTCGGCGGCTTCAGCTGCTTCGGCTTCTCGCCTGCAAAGCGTCCGCCACCGAGCGCAGCCTCGTTCACCAAATCAACGAAACGCACGTAGCTATCGTAAAACGCATCATGGCTAGTAGGTGTGCCAGCCTGTTTCGTCTCCACTCGAAGCTTCTGATATGTAGCGAGCCGCTGCTTGAGAATGTTGCCCCAATCGAGGGTCAAATCTTCGACCGAATGAACGGTGAACCCGGCCTTCTTTATCAGCTCGAAGTAAGTCGGCAGGTCATACAGATCTGCGACTGCATGCCTTGCTACATCAATTCCTTATCGGCGTCAGAGAGAGGACGATGAGCAACCCAATCGGTAAAGGCAATCCGCCCACCCGGGTTCAGAATTCGGAAAGCCTCAGCAAGCGCTCGCGCCTTATCGGGCACATGGAGAAGGGCCTCCTGACTTACAACTGCATCCACGCTCCCATAAGGAAGGGGGACTTCCATAACATTGCCCGCAATGACGCTAACGGTGTTCTGTAGGCCAACCAGACGCGTCAACTCTCCCGCCCCCTGACCCTCGCCGGGGCTATGCTCTCGCGATCCTCTACGTCGCGATCAAGTATCGCGAGGTGCGGAAGTTTCTCGCAGGCGACGCGGCGGTGGTAGCCCACATGAAGGGATTGACTTTCAATCATCCCGTTGAACAGTGTTTCAGCCCGTCCCGGGCCACAGTGTCCGTCGCGCTTCCAACCGAACCCAGATGCCCCAAGCAGTGAGCAGACCGATAGGCGCAGTCCTGGAGCCGATCGAAAGGATTGCGGAGATCCTGTTCGGCGTGATCATGACGCTTACCTTCACCTGCTCACTCGCGTTCGGGGCCGCCGATCGTCTTCAAGTCCGCACCATGCTGATTGGCGCGCTCGGCTGTAATCTCGCCTGGGGTATTATCGATGCCGGGATGTACCTGATTACGCGTATCAACGCTGAAAGCCGCAAGGTCGCGGCCGTGCGAGCAATGCGTGAGGCAGCTACCGGCAGCGCGGCACGGCGAGTCCTTGCCGACAGCTTGCATCCGCTTTTGGAGTCGGCGCTATCCAACGATCAATTGGAATTGATTTGCCAGAATTTGCGCCAAATCCCCGAACCGGTCGAAAGCTTTGGCCTCACCAATCGCGACTGGCTGGGCGCTGGAAGCGTGTGCCTGCTCTGCTTTCTGTCCACTTTTCCGATCGCAATTCCGTTCATATTCGTGTCAGAAACTAGATTTGCGCTGCGCATTTCGAATGCCGTCGCGGTGATGCTACTTGCTTTGTGCGGTTACGCGTTCGGTTATCGCAGCGGGATTTCTCCCTGGGTGACCGCGTTATCGATGGTAGCCTTCGGCGCCGCGATGGTTGGCGTTGCAATCGCGCTTGGTGGCTAGCCATACTTGTCGGTGTCGCAATATGCGTCAGGGGGACACCGGTGGCGCTGAGGCCACCTTGATCCATCCACCTTCCCACTTTCATCGCAAATTGGCGACAGCATGCTCTTTCTGGCCGGAGGCCTCAATGGAAAAGGTCACGAAGGCGTTCCATCCCTCTAGTCTGTTCCTCGCATTGAACTCCGAATAGGCCCTCAAATTCAGGTACGTCTCCCGACCGAAGAGCGGAATGAAAAAACCTATCTGAGGACCAATTGCCGCAACCCGTGACTTAAAATCGCCAAGTAGAGCGCCCGTACCGCTATCGCCAGTTATTTGGTTATAAAAGTAACCAACTACACCGATGTGAAACTTGTCATTAAAGTAGGGTGAGATGGCCCAATCCAGGTGAGCGTCTGTGCCGCTTTGATATTGTGTGTAGGGATTGATGAAATTGTAGGTCAAGCCGAACACTACCGATCCCTCGATTCCCAGTTTCTCGTTGAGATACGTATAGCCAACGCCTCCATCGACGGCCCAATGCCCAAGTCCAAGAGCTGATAATCTGGTCAGTTGGTAGGCACCCACAGGTATGCCCGTGGTCGCATAGACCATGAAGTTGTGAAAATCCTTGTTCCATTTCAACGAAGCCGTCGGATATACATCGCCAAAACCAAGGACTTCATCGGATTTAGACCCCGATAGTATATTTCCTGCGGGACTAATAAGCGTTTCAGATACCGAGGTCGCGTTTTTCCCATATAAGATTGTTGTCCCAAATGCCGCTTGTGCACCGAACATCGACGTTTTGAATGCATAGGTCGGCGTAAGCATAACGAAATCTGACGGAGACTTCATGCCGGCTTGAATCGCACCGCCACGGTCAAAGCTGACGCCACGGCCGGCGTCCGCGGACGCATGATAATAAGCGCTCTCAAACGACCATCCGGGGCCCGAAGGCACGGCTGCAAAACTTCCATACTGACCGGGCAGCCAGAAGCTCACGCCAGCTTCGTCTGCAGCGGCAGTGCGGGGGAAGGAGAAGCACGAAAACGTGGCAAGGGAACACGCCAGGCCCACCAAAAATCCGTGTCGATTATTCCTCACGCAGGCATTTTACTCGCTCAAACTGCCACTAAAAGGGGGCGATCGATGCATGTTACCCCTTGAAAGACGCTCCTGCTCGTTTTCCTGAATGTTTCTTACCGGATAGGTAGTGATGATCGAAGGCTTGCTGTAACCGGGCGGTAACGTCACCGGCGTTATCAATCATCACTGAGCAGCGCACTTACGTCTGGTTTTGGACCCAAAGCGGACATTCAACACGGCCCGTCTCTCTCCCAGGCAATTGTTATCGAGTCCGAATTAGGCCTTAAGGGGGAGCGAGGAGCGTGGGCTGACGCCAGGTGAACTCCGCCGCTTTTGTCGCAAGCTCGCTTTCCAGAGCCGCAATTCGACGGCGGAGTTGGTCGTCATTGATCTGCATGAACACACTGGCCGCCTTATCAGCAAGCTCCGCTAGCATAGAGCGTTCTTCATGGCTCAAAGCGTTACCGGTCGCGTGCGGTCCATAAAGCGCTAATCCCAGGCAGCGCAACCGGTCGCCAATAGGAACTGCAAGGATTGGCCGCATTAGCCCGCCGGGAAAGTGATTTCGAGTTGCAGCTGTGGTGTCAACATCATATGGCCGGTGTAACTGCGCGGGTTTGAGCAACGGGTCGCTTGGATCGAGTGTTGGCGTTGCGTCGTCCCACGTATGATCTGCCGCGGTACGCCGAAAAATATGATCCTGCTCGCGAAAAATACCTGCTGAGGCGAGCCCAAGCGCTTCAAGGACTCCTTGGACAAGCTGCGTTTCAACCTCCCCATAACTTTTTGATTTCAAGACAGCGTCGCCGAGACGTTCTCCCGCTTTTGCAACAGAACGATTGAACAGCCATTCTAAGGAATGGACGCCGGTGTCATGAAGTTTCGAAATCAAGAAAAGTATAACAGCTGCAATTCCGATCCAAGTCCAAGCTGGCAACGTGACTTTCTCGCTGATCCCTTCGCGAATGTGATCAATGCCCTGGTGCAGGAACAGAATTGGTAAACTGAGAAGGAGGCCAAGAAGGGTCACGCGGCGCAGTGGAATGCTTACTTTCACGACGTACGGTTTTCGCACTGCCTCACTGACGAGAAGGCAAAGCACACCGTTGATGAGATAGAGGAGCCCCCACAATTGCTCTGGCGGGGAATAATTGGACCATAAAAAGTTAAGAAGTGTTGTCGTTGTGCCAGCATCCGCAAAGACGAGTGCCGGCAATCCAATGACGCAGCCCCAGATCACCCAGCGCAAGCGCTGATAGTCCTGTGGCGGTAGCTCGTGCTGGCGGGCGAGTAGAATAGCGAACCCCCACACAGCAATGAGGAGGCCGCATATCACACCGGCTCTTGTTACCGTCTCGCTAGGAAAGCCTAAGAGATTTGTGTAGCTGAGCGTCAGCAATAGACCTAAAAGTATTGCGACAAACGGCAAGCTCCGTTCGACGGCTAGCCATCGCTGCGACGTTTCATCTGTTGGCGCTCTAAGCGCGAACCAGATGAAGCCTGCCAAGCCGACGCCATGCGCAATGGCGCCTACCAAATTCTGCGTAAGCAAAGCGATTGGCGAATAGAGCTGCAAGAGCGCGTAGAATTGCGCCGACTGGCCTGGATTGAACCAAATGACGTAAAGGAAAAATCCCCAAGTCATTATTCCGGGCCTGGTCCAGACCAGCCAGGCGGCAGCCAGAATAACGAGCATCGCCGCGAGCTGATCGAGCAGTAAAACCGCGAGTACCCATCCGTTGTATGGACGTTGTTTTGCGATGACTTCGATTTTTCGCGCCGGTCGATCTGGCGTCGGAGCCATCATGAGCTCGGCACGCCGTTTATTGGTGACGAGGCGAAAGCCTCCCAGAGCCGCCATCGCGCTCGCGCATCTGAGGGTATTAATTGGAATGCAGCGCATCTGCCCAAGATCGAGCCTGTCACCGGCACGCAGGCCAGCCTGAAAAGCGGGGGAGTCCGTTTGTTGGAGGAACGGACCCTGCACATCGGTGATGACGCCGTCATTGTTGGCATAAAAGCCGAATGATCCCAGCGGCCGATACAGCCGATAGAAATCGGGAACAATCATCGCTAGCGCCCACAACGTGAGTGCGACAAGCAGAGCGCGACCTGCGATGTTCCTGTAACTGCGCATCCCATGTTCATTTTCTACGATCTGATGGAGGAAGCCAACGGGCTACCTATCGACCGACGTCCATGTCCGTTTTTGGCCCGTAGCAGACATTACCCAGATTGCGGTTTGCGCCTGCTATTGATGCATTAGCGGACTTTGCGGGCTCGATCTCACGCAAGAGGATGAGATTGACGCAAGAGGGCCTCAGCTATGGCCAACGGCTCTCTTCTTTGCCTTGACCACCAGCAAGCCTCGTCGCCAGTGCGGTGCAGTCACGATGATGCCCATAGGGGCACGGTTGCGCGCATTGCGTCGGGGCGGCGGTTGACCGCTCCGGGGTAGTTAGGCGCGCCCTCCGGTCGTCGCCAGATTGGAGCGGCTCAAGCCGCTCT
>Ga0207766_1000167_pt1 | contig 13724 bp, 9 predicted proteins | sample LuqExpMetageno68_FD_187825 | JGI IMG/M metagenome (GOLD analysis project Ga0207766, IMG submission 187825) | Tropical forest soil microbial communities from Luquillo Experimental Forest, Puerto Rico - Sample 68 (SPAdes) | ecosystem: Environmental > Terrestrial > Soil > Tropical forest ...
CCTCTCGCCGTGCAGACTGTGCCGCCCGGTGGCTTGCCAGACCCCGCGCTTTTTCGCAAGTCATTGATGTACCTCGGCTCTTTTCCGCTTGGGGGCTAGCCTGGCGCTTGCAAAGACAGGAGCAGAATCAGTCCCGAGGTGTGTCCTGCACGAAGTTGCCTCGTCGTCAGTCCCGCATTTGTTCGCCCAGCTACGAAGGCAAAGGCGCCAGCAACGTCGGACATGGCGGTCCCTGTTCCGGTTGATGCGCAGCGTCCGTTTGGTCCAATCAAACCGCTCCTGATGCCCAGTACATCCCGGATCCGGCCCAGATTTTGCCGGTCCCGGCCGCAGTGGGTGCTCTGCTGCAGACGCGAGCAGGCAAACCGAGCCGGTCTTCGGTGGCGGACACAGATCCGCGACCTCCACGCCGTCAACCAGCGGCACCGCTGCGAGCACCTCGACGAGTTCGAGCGGGACGGCGGTCGACTCGACGATGATCGCCAACAACTTCAACACGTTCCTGCAATTGCTGACGACACAGTTGCAGAACCAGAATCCGCTTGATCCGATTGACACCAATCCGCCGTTGCTTTCGATCGATCGGCGGTCAGACCTATACGATGGACAAAATAAAGCGCATTTTGCGGGCGAACTGAGCGCGCCCGGCGACGTTGAAGCGCCCTCGAAATCGCCTTGAAATGAGTTTATCCGAGGCTCGAAAGCGGCGCCCGCAGCCCCGGCGCCGCTGCCAACCGTAACCAAAAGGTTAGCGGATTCAGGGACAAGCGGCGCATTTGGCAGTTTTGGGCTTAGGCAAATTTTAAGTCGGGGCATGTAGGGTGCGCCCAGTGCCTGTCAGTTTAGTCGACGTGAGTATGCCAATGACCGAACCCCACCGCCCGAGGGTCAAATATGTGATCGGGCCAGATGGCAGTCCGCTGACGATCGCGGACCTGCCGCCGCCGACCACCAAACGCTGGGTCATCCGGCGCAAGGCGGAGGTCGTTGCAGCCGTTCGCGGGGGCCTGCTGTCGCTGGAAGAAGCGTGCGCACGCTACACGCTCACGGTCGAAGAATTCCTGTCCTGGCAGTATTCGATCGATCAGCACGGGCTCGCGGGGCTGCGCACGACGCGCATCCAGCAGTATCGCCAGTAATTTGCGATTTGTTAACTTGTTGAGGGCGGCCGATGCCGCCCTTTTCGCTTTTTGATGCGCCGTGTCGCGGCTTGCATAATGAAAAAGGGCGGGTCTTCCGCCCCGTCCTTTTCCAATTGCCAGCAGACGTCTGGTGAGCATCCGCACGCACTGCAGCACGAACCGTCCCTGAACGGGGAACCGGTTGCGGCGAAGTTTAGGCATTCTCAGAATATTCAAAACCAATCCCCGACTCGGGAGTTGATAAGGCCTGCGCATCGGGATGTGAGTGCAGGAAATCAAAAAGAGAATGGAGGTATGGAATAATCAAGACTGTTGCTTCTCTCGCGGTCGCCGGCGCGGTTGCGATCGGATTTGGATCCGCAACTTCCGCAGCGAATGTGAATGCCAGCGCGAATGGCACGGCAAATTCGTCGCTCGGCGGAACCGCTGCATACCGGCTTGAACGGTAAAGATCACTAGGCGGCAAACGGCGCGCTCAATCACAACACCACAGGGTCAGCAAACAGAAGCCTCAACGGATCGGCAAATTCCACGCTGGGCGGTACGGCAGCCCACGCCGGTTTGAACGGCACCGCCCACTCGACGACGAACAAGGCGATCAACTCCACGAAATGATCGCGGAATCCGCCGAGAGCGAAGGCGGAGACAAAAGGCCGCGCGGCCTTTTGTGCAGCCCTTAGCCCATCCGTGAAGCCCGCCAGCCTTGACGCGGCGCTTTGACGCCCCCATTCCTTTTTGCGTCAGTCGGCCGGACGGCCGCTCCGTGCCAAATGCCGAAAGGCGGGCGGAGAGGAAAGTCCGGGCTCCATGGACAAGCGGTGCCGGATAACGTCCGGCGGGCGGCAATTGCCGTTTAGGGACAGTGCCACAGAAAACAGACCGCCGCGGCGCGTAGCGTTCAGCCGAGGCAAGGGTGAAAAGGTGCGGCAAGAGCGCACCGCGCCTTCGGCGACGAAGGCGGCACGGTAAACCCCACCGGGAGCAAAACCGAATAGGAACGGCGCGGGGCTTGCCCCGGATCAGTCCTGATCGGCCGTTCGGGTAGGTTGCTTGATGCGCCGGGTAACTGGCGTACCAGAGGAATGGCCGTCGCGTCCGCGCTCACTGCGCGGGCGATACAGAACCCGGCTTACAGGCCGTCTGATCGATGAGGGGCGTCCGGCGCGAACACGCCGGGCGCCCCGCCCGTTTTTCAAAGTCAGCCTTTCAGCCGAATCTGGTGCAGCGCTGCGTAGATCGCGGGGATCACGACCAAGGTCAGCACCGTCGACGACACCATGCCACCGATCATTGGCACGGCGATGCGCTGCATCACTTCGGCGCCGGTGCCGTGGCTCCACATAATCGGCAGCAGTCCCGCCATGATCGCCGCGACCGTCATTATCTTCGGCCGCACGCGCTCGACCGCGCCCGCGGTGACCGCGGAGTAGAGATCGGCGCGGGTGAACAGCCGGCCCTCGGCAGCCCGCGTCTTGCGCAACTCCGCGACGGCGTTTTCCAGATAGATCAGCATCACGACGCCGGTTTCCGCCGCCACGCCGGCGAGCGCGATGAAGCCAACCGCGACGGCGACGGACAAATTGAAATTCAGCCACCACATCAGCCAGAGGCCGCCGGCGAGCGCGAACGGAACCGACAGCATCACGATCAGCGTGTCGCTAACGCGGCGGAAATTGAGATAGAGCAGAAGAAAAATGATGAGCAGCGTCAGCGGCACGACGACCACGAGCCGCGCTTTGGCCCGCTCCATGTACTCGAACTGGCCGCTCCAGGTCGCGTAATAGCCGGGCGGGAATTTCACGTGCTCGGCGACCGCTCGCTGCGCGTCGGCGACATAGCTGCCGAGATCACGGTCGCGCAGGTCGACATAGATGTAGGCCGCAAGCTGCGCGTTTTCGGTGCGGATGGTGGCGGGGCCTTTCGCAAGTTCGACCTTGGCCACTTCGCCGAGCGGCACCGTGCCGCCGGCCGGCAGCGGGATTAGCACTTCGCTGGCGATCGATTTCGGATCGCTGCGCAGGTCGCGCGGATAGCGGATGCTCACCGTGTAGCGCTCGCGCCCCTCCACCGTCGTCGTGATCGCCTCCGCTCCGAGCGCGGACGCGATGATGTCCTGCACGTCTCCGATCATCAGGCCGTAGCGCGCAAGCTGCGCGCGGTTCGGCTCGATGTTGAGGTAGTACCCGCCGATGATGCGTTCCGCGAAGACGCTGGTCGTGCCCGGCACCTTGCGGACGACGGCCTCGACCTGCTGAGCCACGCGTTCGAGCTCGACGAGATCGATTCCGTACACCTTGACGCCTACCGGCGTGCGGATGCCGGTCGCGAGCATGTCGATGCGCGCCTTGATCGGCATCGTCCAGGCGTTCGACACGCCGGGAAACTGCAGCGCTTTGTCCATCTCAGCGACAAGCTTGTCGACCGTCATGCCGGCGCGCCATTCGCTCTGGGGCTTGAGATTAATGACCGTCTCGAACATTTCGGTCGGCGCGGGATCGGTCGCCGTGTTCGCGCGTCCGGCCTTGCCCCAAACCGATGCGACCTCGGGAAAGCTCTTGATGATCTTGTTCTGCGTCTGCAGCAGCTCGGCCGCCTTGGTGACGGACAGGCCCGGCAGGGTCGTCGGCATGAAGAACAGCGTCCCTTCGTTCAGCGTCGGCATGAATTCGCTGCCGAGCCGCGACATCGGCCATAGGCTCGCGAACAGAACGACGACGGCAAGCAGAATCGTCACGGCCTTGTTGCGCAGCGCGACTCCGATGACCGGCCGATAGAGCCACATCAACGCGCGGTTCACCGGATTGCGATTCTCCGGCATGATCCGGCCGCGCACGAACAGCAGCATCAGCGCCGGCACCACCGTGACCGAGAGCAGCGCGGCGGCGGCCATCGCGAAGGTCTTCGTGTAGGCGAGCGGCATGAACATGCGCCCTTCCTGCGCTTCCAGCGCGAAGATCGGCAGAAACGACACCGTGATGACAAGCAGGCTGAAGAACAACGCCGGCCCGACCTCGATCGCCGCCTCGATCAGCACCTCGCTGCGCGGCTTGTACGAAGGCGCGCGTTCGAGATGCTTGTGCGCGTTCTCGATCATGACGATCGCGGCGTCGACCATCGCCCCGATGGCGATCGCAATCCCGCCGAGGCTCATGATGTTCGAGCTCAGGCCAAGCAGATACATGCAGAGATAGGCGATCAGGATGCCGAGCGGCAGCGTGATGATCGCGACCAGCGCGCTGCGCGCGTGCAGCAGGAAGATCAGACAGACCAGCGCGACGATGACGCTTTCTTCAGTGAGCGTCCTCTTCAGCGTGTCTATGGCGCGATAGATCAGCTCGGACCGATCGTAGACGGGCGTCACACTCACGCCTTCCGGCAGGCTGGGCGCGAGTTCGGCGAGGCGTTGCTTGACGTGCTGGATGACCGACAGCGCATTATCGCCGAAGCGCTGGATGGCGATGCCGGTGACGGCCTCGCCTTCACCGTCCGCCTCGCTGATGCCACGCCGCTCGTCGGGCGCGAGTTCAACGCGCGCCACGTCGCGCAGGAGCAGCGGAACGCCGCGATCGGTTTTCAGGACGATCTGCTCCAGATCGGCGATCGATTTGACGTAGCCGCGGCCCCGCACCGCGAACTCGGTCTCGGCGAGCTCGACGGTGCGGCCGCCGACGTCGAGATTGCTGGCGCGCAAGGCGTCCCGCACCTTGGCGAGCGGAATGCCGAGCGCCTGCAGCCGGCGCGGATCGATAACGACGCTATATTGCTTGACGAAGCCGCCGATGCTGGCGACCTCCGCGACGCCCTCGGCCTTGGTCACGCCGAAGCGCAGGTACCAATCCTGCAGCGTGCGCAATTCGGCAAGGCTCTTCTGCGTGCCGCGCACGATGTACTGATACACCCAACCGACGCCGGTCGCGTCCGGCCCGAGGCTCGGCGCCACGCCGGCTGGCAACCGCCGCGCGGCTGAATTGAGATATTCCAGCACGCGCGAGCGTGCCCAGTACAGATCGGTGCCGTCCTCGAAGATGATATAGACGAACGAGACGCCGAAGGACGAGAAGCCGCGCACCACTTTCGATTTCGGCACACTTAGCATCGCGGTGGTCAGCGGATAAGTGACGAGGTCCTCCACCACCTGCGGGGCCTGACCGGGATACTCCGTGTAGACGATCACCTGCACGTCGGAGAGGTCGGGGATGGCGTCGAGCGGCACGCGGGTGGCGGCGAACAGTCCGGCCAGAGTCAAAAACAGGGCCGAGAACCCGATCAGGAACGGGTTGCGCGCCGACCAGCGGATGACGGCGGCAATCATCGCAACGTCTCATTCTGGGCTGGAGGAGGCGTGAATGCCTTGAGCGCCGTCTGCAGATTGCTTTCAGCATCGATCAGGAACGTCGCGCTTGTGACGACCTCTTCGCCCGCCGCAAGGCCGTCGCGGATTTGGACGTAGCCGCCGCCGCGCAGCCCCGGCTTGACAGGACGCGGTTCGAAGCGGCCTTCGCCCTTCGCGACGAGGACGAACTGCTGGGTGCCGCTGTCGATCATCGCGCTTTCGGCTACGGTCAGTACGGCTCCGCGCTCCGCCCCCGACCGGAACGCGACGTCCGCATACATATCGGTCTTGAGCTTGCCTTCGGGATTCGGCACCTCAATCCTCACCCGCACTGTGCGGGTCTCCGGCTTGACGTCCGGGTAAATGAAGGCGACGAGACCCTCGATGCGATCGTCGGGATAGGCACGCAGTGTCACCAGAGCGGGCGTGCCAATTTTGATAGCCGAAATGTCCGATTCCGCGACCTCCGCGATTACCCATAGGTGCGCCAGGTCCACGATCCGATAGAGCTCCTGGCCCGTATCCACCCGTTGCCCTTTGACCACGTTCTTGGTGAGCACCGTGCCCGTGGCGGGAGCCGGCCAGTCGATGGTGCGCGGATTCGTTTTAGTCTGGCGGACTTCCTGTATGCGGCTTTCGGGAACGCCCAAGTTTCGCAAGCGCGTTTCGGAGCCGTCAATGATCGATCCTGAAAGGCGATCAGGCCCATTCAAGGTGGAAATGAAATTCGCCTGCGCTTTTTGAATTTCCGGAACGTAGGCCCTGAACAATGGTTCGCCGGCGCGCACCTCCGTCCCCGTTCTGTCGACGAAGAGATCTTCGATGAAGCTCTCAGCCCGCATCGAAACGACCGTCTGCCGCGTCTCGTCGATGGTCACGGTGCCGACGCCGCGCACGGATCGCACGAGCACGCGAGATTCCGCTTTTTCCGTGCGCACGCCGCTGCGCTGAACGCGCTCGAGACTAACCTTGACGGTCTTGCCGTCGTCCGGCTCGTCGCCCTCATAGACGGGGATGTAGTTCATCCCCATCGGATCCTTCTTCGGGATCGGCGAGGTATCGGGCAGCCCCATCGGATTGCGGTAGTACAGAATCTTGCGATCCGACGAAGCCGGCTTCGATGCCGACGGCTTTTGTTCGAACGAGATTTCTTCGTCGTCGTACACCGGGAGGTAGGCTTGCCCCGCCGAATTGTGCTTCGGCGACGCCGACCAACTCGGCGCGCCGGCAGGATCGCGATAATAAAGAACCGGCCTATCGGACGCCGCGGCTGTGCTGAGTTCGATTGGGGTAGCGACGGACGAATTCTGCCGGTGCGCATACCAGTACTGTCCCGCTGCGCCGAGGCTTAAGCCCAGCGCCAGAACCAAGATCGTGCGGCTTTTGCTCATGTGATATCGCGCCAGTCGACGGCGCGTCCTCGCGATCGGAATCTCGAACGTGGCAGGACAGCCGGCGCGTTGCGCCGGCTGCGGCTGCAAAACGGCTACTTCACCGCCTTGATGATGACCTTGCCGACGACCGTTTCAGGCTCGCCCTGCACCTTTGCCGCGATGCTCACGAGGTAGCGTCCCGCCATCGGCAGATCGGTCTTCAGCGCGTAGACGCCGGGTTGCTCGCTATGCACGAGCGCGACCGGCGAGACCATGTCGGCCATGCCGTCCGGACCCATGTCGACGCGCGTGCGCACGATCACCGCGTCCGGCACGGGCTTGCCGCTCGGCTTGTGCGTAAGACGGAGCGCGACGACGACGTCGTCGCCTTTCTTTATCTCCGGGCTGACGGGATCGAAAGCGTAGTCTGCGCCCCCGGCGAGAGCTGCACCCGATACCATGCTTACGGTTGCCGCAATGGCGGCGGCGATAAGTGCCTTTATCATTTCTGATCTCCTGATGGATGTCCTGCACATGCACCGCGCACGCGCTTCGGCACGCGCGCGACAAGCGCTACGGTGTTCAGACGTTCGTGGAGATCAGACGCGCGGGGGTCTTAGTGGCGGTGCGGTCAACCAGGACAGCGAAGGCCCGCTCAGACGCAACGGCTCAAGCGCGGCGCCCATGCCGGCATCTTGCGAGAGCAAGACGACGCCGACACCGGTCAGCGTCACACAGCAAAGACCGCAGTTCACCATCGCAAGGCAATGATCGTTGGCGGGCGGCGATTTTTGATGCGATGCGTGCCCGTGCTGGTGGTGATCGCAGTCGACGACCGCCGTTTGAGCCGCAGCCTGGGGCGCAGGCGCCGCCATGCTGGCGGCCATCGGCAGGAACACTACCGATAATGCCAGCAAAACAGCGATGAATGTCCGAAATGTGCGCATGAATTACCCTGCAACACGCAAGATACCTCACACGAGCGCACCGGCAAACCATTGATCCAGGTCAACTACGACGCGTGGGCCATCGGCATGCCGCCCGAAGGCGGCAACAACTCCACCAATTTGTCTGCCGGGACCGGACGGCTGAATAGATAACCCTGCATTTCCGTGCAGCCGAGCGCCTGCAAGACCTGCTTCTGGCTCTCGGTCTCCACGCCCTCTGCGGTGGTGGTGATCTGCCGCGCCCGCGCGATCTCGACGATCGCCTGCACAATGTCGCGCGAATTTTCGGAATCGATATCTCGCACGAAAGAGCGGTCGATCTTGATCTTATCGAATGGGAAGCGCTGCAGATAACTGAGCGAGGAATAGCCAGTGCCAAAGTCGTCGAGTGCGATGCGTACTCCGAGCGCGCGAAGCTGGCGCACCACATCGAGCGCGGCGGAATCGTCGCGGATGAGGACCGCTTCGGTGATTTCCAATTCCAACCGGTGCGTCGGCAGTCGCGACGCGGCAAGCGCGCTCACCACCGTCTGCACGAGCGCTTCGCCGAATTGCGACGGCGACACGTTGACCGCCACTTTCAAGTCATCCGGCCACGTCGCCGCCTCGGTGCAGGCGGTGCGCAGCACCCATTCGCCGAGCGGACCGATCAGCCCGGTTTCCTCCGCGATCGGGATAAATTCGGACGGCGGGATATACGTACCGTTGCGATGCTCCCAACGCAGCAGCGCTTCGCAGCCGGCGATCCGGCCGTTGGAGAACCGCACCAGTGGCTGGAAATGCAGTTCGAAGCCGCCGACCATGATCGCTTCGCGCAAATCGAATTCGAGCGCGCGCCGCAACTTCATGCGCGCATCCATAGACGCCTCGAAGAAACGGTATTTGCCACGCCCGTCCGCCTTGGCGGCGTACATCGCCAAGTCGGCATTCTTCAGCAGTTCGGCTGCATCGCAGCCGTCGTGCGGTGCGAGCGCTATGCCGACGCTGCCGTCGGCCACCAGCCGGTGATCGAGCACATCATAGGCCCCGGCGATGCCGGCCAGGACGCGCGAGGCCAGATCGGCAATCTGCTCCACGTTCTCGAACTCTGGCAGCACGACCGCGAATTCATCGCCGCCGAGACGCGCGACGGTGCCGCGTTCACCAACGCACGCGCGGAGCCGCTCCGCCACGTGCTTCAAGAGCTCATCGCCGATCGGGTGGCCGAGGCTATCGTTGATGGACTTGAAGTGATCGAGGTCGAGATAGAGCAGCGCGAGCTGCAGCCCCTCGACCCGAATGCGCCGCAGTGAGGTTTCCAGGCGCTCGTGGAAGAGCATGCGATTGGGCAGTCCCGTGAGCGCGTCGTGATGCGCCAGATGCGCGATCCGCATCTCCGACTGTTTGCGATCGGTGACATCCTCGATGACTGTGAGCAGGTATTCGGGCTCCCCGCCGCCGTCACGAATCACGAGCCGTTGTGACGTAACGATGCGCTCGCCTTGGCCCGGCGTTTCAACCGGGTGTTCGCCTTCGAACAGATGGCCCTTTGACAGCGCGACATGGTCGGCCGCCTCGATTCGAGCCGATTCGAAAGGCGGCAAGAGCTCGTGAGACGTCTTCCCGATTACGTCCTCGCGCGAGCCGCCGATGTGCTCGAGGCCCGCCTTGTTCGCGAGGATATAGCGCCAGGACTTGACCTCCTTGACGAGGATCGCCGTCGGCACGCTCTCGACTACGCCGTTGAGGAACTCGCGGTCGCGGTCACGCTCGCGTTCGAGTTCTCGTCGCGCCGTGATGTCCTCATGGATAGAGATCCAGCCGCCCCCGGCTGCCGGATGATACAGAACCCGGACCGCGCGGCCATCGGGCAGTTCGAGCATCGTTTCGAACGGCTTACCTTCCGCGATCCGCCGCCGCCGTTCTGCGCAAAACCGGTCGGGATCGCAGTCTGTCCCCGTTACGCGCACCCACGTAGCGATCAGGTCTTCGAACGTGCATCCGGTACGCACGCGCTCAGCGTGGCCGTAGATTTCGAAATAGCGCGAATTGCAAATGACCATCCGCTCGGCGGCGTCGAACATGACCAGGCCGTGCGGCATCCCATTCACGACGGAATCGAGCCTCTGCTTTTCGAGGGCGAGCCGCTGCTTCGACCATTCACTATTTCGCCGCAGTTGTCGGCCGACGAGAAGCATCATAAGCGCGATCACGAGTGTGACCAGGACGCCAACCCCGAGCATGAACTCGCGCTCGTTGTCGAGCAATTCGCGTTGGCGGAAATCGGCGACGAGGTAACCGGTACAGATGCCGAGCACGGCGATGAACAGGGCGCCGCAGACGATGAGGTAGCGAATGAGGTGACGCGGCGCGCTCATGCCGCCTCGCCCTGACAACGTCCGTCGACCGGCGCCGCTTGAAGCGCGCACATTTCGTGCAGGCGCATTGCCGCGTCCCCCCTGGCGGACGCAACTTAGCCGGGCAGATATGGACAGCGGGTTAGGACGGCTGGTTAGCGATGCGTAAAGGGCTGCGAATAAAGAGTTATTGCCGACAATCCCGGGCGCGTTTCACGACCGAAACGTCGACGGCACGCCCCGCTGTCACGCGGGACGCGCCGTCCTGAAAGACGCCGTTAACGATGCGGCGAAAGGTCACGCGCTCGCAGCGAGTTGCGCGCCATTGACGTGATGGATGTGCCGCTCGGCGGCTTCGCAGCGGTCGCGGGCATGCTCAAGCACGAACAGCCGGATGGCGGACGAGAGATTCGTCTGCCGATCCTGCGCCTGGATTTCGGCAACAACCACCGAAACCGAGACTCCGCGGCCCTCCGCGATTTCTTTCAGATAATTCCAGAAGGCGTCCTCGAGGCTGATGCTGGTCTTGTGTCCTGCGAGCGACACCGAACGTTTGACGATTGCCGACTTCATGATCCTCTACTTCGTTTCTTGTTGACCGGCAGCGTGCCCCCGCCGGTGGCAGCAATTTGGCCGCCAATATCCCGCTGTCAGACAGACAGTTTCGGAGATCCAATCTCAACAGAAAGGCGCGAGGCGCCCGTCGAGACCGGTATGATACGCACGAATTAGTCCGGAATCAGACGGTGCGCCACTAGTAAGATTACGAGGATACCGGAGTTGCGATATACGTATAGCTCCTTAGCCGCTTAGGACGCGGCGAATCGCATCCGCCATATTTCTCGCACCCAATTTCTCGATGATGTTGGCACGGTGGAAATCCACCGTGCGCGGACTGATGCCGAGCTCGCGCCCCGCTTCTTTGCTCGATGCGCCTTTAACCAGATACGCGAGCACTTTGCGCTCGCGATCGGTCAAGAGGTCGTTGCCGGGGAAAGGTGTCGAGAGGATGGCGAGCGCATCGTCAAGGTTGCGGATAGCCGCGTTCGCGCGCTGCAGTTCTGGTGTTTCCATGAACTGCCACTCGCCATCGCGGCGTGCAACCGTGAGATTGTGTGCGCGCACGATGTCGAACACGTCCATCGCGCTGGCGCTTGACAAAGAATACGTGCACAGCGCGAGCGCAGGCTGCCCCTCCAGCAGAGCGGGAAGAGCGGATTCGTATTCGGCGGCCTGCTCCGTATTTGCTTGCGCGCTGCCGTCACCGCAGCCGCGAATTCCATCGAATCCGCTAGCGATCGCCCGGTCGAGCATTGTGAGCCAGAACCGCGCGACCGCTTGCGGGTCGAAGGCGCTTCCTTTTTCCACCGCAAAAAGCTGGAGGTGACCGGCGACAGAATGCAGGTCGTAGTCGTCCACTCGTGCGCGCAGCTTTGACATCGCCCGTTCGAGGCCGACGTCTGGCGGCATCCGCCAGACACAAATCTCATTCGCCTGCAGTCCGGCTTCGAAGTATCCAGACACGGCGTCGAACAGATCGTCCTCTGCTTCGTAGAACAGGCAGAAATGCGTCCCCCACGGAACCTTATCGATTAGGGGGATGCCGCTGTTGCGTTGTGTAGAGGGCATAGCGATCCGATTGGCGAGACACCCGATTTAGTGCGGGAGGCGTCGGTTCGTTCCACGCACACGCGACGCCCCACATGACGCCTCGAAGGTGCGCCCAGTCAGCCAAGCCTTTGCCTTGTTCCCATTCTACACTTTCATGATGGCGCAAGCGATTCCCGCGCCGACCCTTCCCGCCTTACCGCAAAATCCGTTTCATCATTGGAGATTGAGCATGAGGTCCGCAAAATCGTTGCTGCTTGCGAGTGCCGCGCTGTTGTCGAGCGCGTCCGCGCTGCCACTGCACGCCCAAACCAACCGTTTTGACGTCGTGCAGGCCGCGCAGTCGGACAAGGAAAAAGAACAGAAGCAGAGGCCCCAGCAGCATCAGGCTCCTCCTGCCAAACAGCCCGCCGCGCCGCCGCAAGCGCAACCGCCGCACCCTGCGCCGCCGGCCCAGCCGCCCCGGCCGGCCGCGCCTCCGCCGCAAGCACCTCATCCCGCACCGCCTCCGGTCGCGCAGCCGCCTCGGCCTACCGCGCCGCCCCCGGAGCAGCACCGGCCGGTCCCGCCGCCTTCGACGATTGAGCAGCATCGGCCACCGCAGTCTGCTCCGCAGGTCCAGCAGCCGCACGTCCCGCCGCCGCAACCAGCTCCGCAACAGAATCAGACTCCGCAGAGGGCGCCCGCTGCGCCCTCGCCGCAGAGCCAAACCGCTCCAACCGCGCCCAGCGGACTGCAGCCGCGCGACACCAACCAGTTCATTCGGCAGCCCGGCCAGCAGGCGCCCGCGCCGACCATCCAGGACCTGCGCCGCGAGCGCCAGCAGACGCGCGAGGGCAACGCCACGATCATTCGCGAGGGCGACCGCACCATCGTGCGCGAAGGCCAGAGCACCATCATTCGCCACAGCGAGTCGGACCGCTTCGCGGTCGGCGCGCGCGACGTGCGCGTCGAGCGGCGTGGCAACGAGACCTATTCAATCATCGAGCGGCCGAACGGCGATCACATCATCACAATCACCGACGAGGGGGGCCGCCTGCTCCGGCGTGTGCGCCGCGAGCCGAACGGCCGCGAGATCGTCATCATCGACCAAAGCGGCATTCCACGCCGCGACACTTACTTCGTCGTTGTGCCGCCGCCGCGCTATACGTTGCCGCCGGACCGGTACTACGTGGATATCGACCGTGCGCCGCCGGAGCGCATTTACGACACGCTGATCGCAGCGCCGTTCGAGCCGATCGAACAAGTCTATACGATCGACGAGGTGCGTTACAGCCCCGGCCTGCGCATGATGCTGCCGCGCGTCGATCTCGATATCAATTTCGAGACCGGGTCATGGCAGATCACGCCCGACCAGATGGGCAAATTGGACGTGATCGCGCGGGCGCTCAACCGTGCGATCGACCGCAATCCGCGCGAGGTGTTCCTGATCGAAGGTCACACCGACGCGGTCGGCACCGACGACGACAATCTCTCGCTCTCCGACCGGCGCGCGGAATCGGTCGCCGTCGCGCTGACGCAGGAGTTCGGCGTCCCGCCGGAGAACCTGATCACGCAGGGCTATGGCGAGCAGGAATTGAAAGTGCCGACGATGGGACCGTCGCGCGAAAACCGGCGCGTCGCGGTGCGCCGCATCACACCGCTGATCGACCGCATGGCGGCGCGGTAGGCGCTAACACGTCATGCCCGGCTTTATGCCGGGCATCCACGTTTTCTGCGCGAATCAGCGAAGAAGGCGTACATGGCCGGGACATAGGCGTTCTGTAAGAACGCTTTTCTTCGACCGGCTATGCCCGACCATGACAAGCATTTACTTCTTATACGCCCCCAGAACGGCCTCGCCGTCCTTACCTGCTTTCTTCACCCAGTCGGTGGTAAGCTGATCGCCGATCTTTTTCAGGCCCGCTTTCAGTTCTGGACTCGGCGGCAGCACCTTCATGCCGTGCGACTTAAGCTGGTCGAGATACCAGTCACTCTTCACCTGC
>Ga0207766_1000194_pt1 | contig 13076 bp, 9 predicted proteins | sample LuqExpMetageno68_FD_187825 | JGI IMG/M metagenome (GOLD analysis project Ga0207766, IMG submission 187825) | Tropical forest soil microbial communities from Luquillo Experimental Forest, Puerto Rico - Sample 68 (SPAdes) | ecosystem: Environmental > Terrestrial > Soil > Tropical forest ...
GAGCCGCGCGCGAGCGGCGCGGTTCACGTTCGCGGCGAGTTCGGCGAGCGCGGCCTCGTCCGGCCGCGGCGGGGCCTCCGTCAGCGCTGCGTGCGTAATGCCTTCGAACAGAGTGCGGCGCATGATTACAGATCGTGCCCCGAATACGAGCAGTTGAACGATTTGTTGCAGATCGGAAAGTCGGCGATGATGTTGCCTTCGATCGCGGTCTCCAGCAGCGGCCACTGGAACCAGGACGCATCGCGCAGGTGGCATCGCGCCACGGTGCCGTCGGCGTTGAGCCGAAGCCAGACCAGCACGTCGCCGCGGAACGCTTCGACGAGCGCCAAGCCCTCACTCGCTCCTTGCGTGGTAAAGACGGTACGCACTTCACCCGGTGGGAGCGAATCCAGCAATTGTTCGAGCATCGATAGGCTCTGCTCGACTTCGCGGATGCGGATCCAGACGCGCGCATTGACGTCGCCCGCCTCGAGAACCGGCACGTCGAAGCGCAGTCGGTCGTAGGGTGCGTATGCGAGATCGCGGCGGGCGTCGAAATCGCGGCCCGACGCGCGGCCGACATAGCCGCCCGCGCCGAAGCGGCGCGCGTACTCAGGCTTCACGATTCCGGTCGTCACCGTGCGGTCCTGCAGCGAGGCCGTGGAATCGTAAAGCTCGACGAGCCGCGGAAATATTTTTCGAACCTCAGCGATGAGGGTGCGCAGGGCGGCCGGGCCGTCCAGGGCGATATCGCGAGAAAGTCCGCCCGGCACGATCACATCCATCATCAGCCTGTGATTGAAGCATGCACCCGCTGCCCGCAAGACACGCTCGCGCAAAATGCTGGTCTGCGCGTGCATCAGCGCGAAGGAGGCGTCGTTGCAGATGGCGCCGATGTCGCCGAAATGGTTGGCGAGCCGTTCCAACTCGGAGGCGACACCGCGCAGCGCGACGGCGCGCGCGGGGGGCGCGACTTGCGTCGCGGCTTCAACCGCAAGCGCGAACGCAAAGGCATATGCGACCGTGCTGTCGCCGGAGATGCGGCCGGCGAGATTTGCGGCACGATCGAGATCGGCGCCCCGCATCAGGCTCTCGATGCCCTTGTGCACGTAACCGAGTCGCTGCTCGAGCCGGACGACGTGCTCGCCGTTGGCGGTGAAGCGGAAATGCCCCGGCTCGATGATCCCCGCATGCACCGGCCCGACCGGAACCTGGTGCAAGCCTTCGCCTTCGGCCGGCAGGAATTTATAATCCGCGGGCGCCGCGCCTTGTCGCGAGGTCGGCCAGACGCCATGATCGAGCCACGCTCTCGTATCCGGCGAGCCGGCAGCCTCCAGGCCGTGCAGATCGCGGATCGCCCGCTCGAGCCGCAGCGCAGGTGCATGCGATGCGCCGACGCTCGGATAGCTCCCGTCGGTGCAACGATAGCTCACGCGGTCGATCCGACAGCCGCGGTCGAGCAGCGCCATGTGCACGACGTCGCCGTCCGCCCATAGCCCAAGCAGCGTGCACTCGCCGTCAGCCAAGCGTCCGATCGCCTGTGCCCAGAGGCCGTGGGTGTCGCTGGTCGCCATGGCTATCCCAACAAGCGCGCGACGTTTGTAAATCCGGCGACGAGGCCGGACGGGAGATAGATGCCCGCGACGAACACGATCGCGAAATGCGCGAACATCGGCACGTAGGACGACTGCGCGGGCTTCACAGGTCCGCGTGGCTCGCCGAAGGCGATCGTGTTGAGCCGGAGAAACAATCCGCCGAGCGCGATCAGGATCGCGAACGTGAGCAACACCGCGAGCCACGGCGAGCGCGCAAATGTTGAGCTCACCACCAGAAACTCGCTCATGAAAATGCCGAGCGGCGGTAAGCCCGCGATTGCGACGACGCCGAGCACGAGTCCCCAGCCGAGCACCGGATTGCTCGCGGTCAGCCCGCCGATGTCGGCGATCTTCTGCGTGCCTTTCACCTGCGCGATGTGACCGACCGCGAAGAAGATCGCCGACTTGGTCAGCGAATGCATGGTCATGTGTAAGAGGCCGGCGAAATTCGCGAGCGGCCCGCCCATGCCGAAGGCGAAGACGATGATGCCCATGTGCTCGATCGAGGAATAGGCGAACAGCCGTTTGATGTCGCGCCGGCGGTATAGCATCAGCGCTGCAAACAGACACGAGATCAGCCCCAGGATCACCATCAGCGGGCCGGGCGCGATCGAGGCAGGGTTGAGCGCAAGCAGCATCTTGAAGCGCAGCAGTGCGTAGAGCGCGACGTTCAAGAGCAGTCCCGACAGCACAGCCGAGATTGGCGTCGGACCTTCAGCGTGCGCGTCGGGGAGCCAGGCGTGCAGCGGTGCGAGCCCAACCTTGGTTCCATAGCCGAGCAATAGGAAGACGAAGGCGAGGTTCAACAGATCAGGATCGAAATTCGCCGCGTGCGCGACCAGCACGCTCCACACCATCGCCGAGAGGCCCTCGCCGACGATCGGCCGCGCCGCCATGTAGACGAGAATCGTCCCGAACAGCGCTAGCGCGATGCCGACGCTGCCAAGGATGAAGTACTTCCATGCCGCCTCCAGCGCCTCGGGCGTGCGGTAGAGGCCAACCATCAGCACGGTCGTGAGCGTCGCAAGCTCGATCGCGACCCACATCAGGCCAATATTGTTCGCGGTGAGCGCGAGATTCATCGCGAACATCAGGAGTTGATACATCGCATGATAGAAGCGCACGTAGCCGGGCCGGAGCTTCCCGCTCTCGATCTCGTGGCCGATATAGCTCGCGCTGAACACGCTGGTCGTGAATGCGACGAACGTGGTGAGCACGATGAAGACCTTGTTCAGATCGTCGACGATCAGATAGTCGCCCGAGGCGGGCAGCACCGCGAAGAGAAGTAGCGACGATGCGAAAGTCGCGAATGCCGCGAGCACGTTCAGCCGCGCGGTCAGCCGATAGCCGGGCAGCGCGCCGAGCAGCGCCGCCGCGCACAGCGGGATTAGCAGAACGAGCGCGAGCGCGTCGGTTCTCATGGCCGCTCCCCGCGCGCTTCATCGAGCGCCTGCACGTCGACCGTGTCGAAGCGCTCGCGGATGCGGAACAGGAAGATGCCGATCACGATGAAAGCGATCAGCACCGAAAAGGCGACGCTGATCTCGACGACAAGCGGCATGCCCTTCGCACCGGTCGCGGCAAAGACGAGGCCGTTTTCTAGCGACATGAAGCCGATCACCTGGCTCACCGCATTGCGCCGCGTAACCATCATCAGAAGGCCGAGCAGCACGATCGAGAGCGCGAAAGCCAGGTCTTCGCGCGCGAGCGGATCGGCGCCGGGAGTCACGCGCAGCATCACGACCATCGACAATGCGACCAGCCCAATGCCGGCGAGCATAGCGAGGCCGACGCCGACCACGTTCTCGATCTCGCGGTGGATGCCGAGCTGCACGACGATGCGGCGCAGACCGTAGGGGATGGCGACCGCCTTGAAGGCGAGCGCGATCGCCGCGGTGATGTAGAGGTGCGGCGCGCCCTGGACGAAGGCCTGCCAGGCGACGGAGGCGGCGAGCACGATCGCGTGCGCGGCGAACACGTTGATCAGCGCGGTCAGGCGGTCCTGATAGAGCTGCACGAAGCTCAGCAGCACCAGCGAGCCCGCCAGCATATGCGCGATGTCGAAAGTCAGCCCGTGCATCAGAAGCTCCTCGACACGAAGCGCAGTAGGGTGGCGAGCAGCGCGAGCATCAACGCGGCACCCAAAAATTGCGGCACGCGGAAGACGCGCATCTTGGCGATCGACGTTTCGAACAGCGCCAGCAGCACGCCGCCGGCTGCGAGCTTGCCGATGTACGCGACGACGGCGATCGCGAGCTGCGCCGGTTCGGCGTTCGCGGTGGTGATGCCCCAGGGCGCGAACAGACAGGCAATCAGCGAGACGTAGAGCAGGAGCTTGAGGTACGAGGACAGTTCGATCAGCGCGAGATGGCGGCCCGAATATTCGAGCACCATCGCCTCGTGCACCATCGTCAATTCGAGATGCGTCGCCGGATTGTCAACGGGAATGCGCGCGTTCTCGGCGATCGCTACCATCACCAACGCGATCATCCCAAGTCCGAGTGAAACGCGCAGGCCCACCTCGGGCGAATTCATGAATGCCGCCATGGCTGAGAGCTGCGTCGAGCCCGCGATCAGAGCGAGCGTGAACACGATCATCAGCATCGCCGGTTCGGCGAGCGAAGCGATCATTACTTCGCGGCTGCTGCCAATGCCGCCGAAGCTCGTGCCGACGTCCATTCCCGCGAGCGCGAGGAAGAAACGCGCGCTGCCGAGCAGAGCGATGATGGCGATCAGATCGGCGGTCCAGGAGAACAGCAGGCCCGAGCGGAAGGTCGGTACCAATGCCGCCGCGACCCAGGTGCCGGCGAAGACGACGTAGGGGATGACGCGGAAGAGCCAGGACGAGCTTTCCGCCAGCACGACCTCTTTGCGCAGCAACCGGACAAGGTCGCGGTAAGGCTGCAAGAGCGGCGGCCCCTTCCGGCGGAGCAGCCGTGCCTTCACCTTGCGCACAAGCCCAGTGAGCAGCGGGCTTAAGCCCAGCACCAAAAGCATCTGCGCAAATTGAAAGGCGAGATCGCGGATCATGGCCAGGCCGCCAGCGCGAGAAGCAAGAGGACCAGGAGCGCGAAGACGAGCGAGAGATAGCGGCGGATGGTCAGGAATTGCAGGACGTTCAGCCTCTCGGAGAGGAACGACACGATGCCCGCTACCGGCGCGTAGCATGCGTCCCAGATCGGATCGCGCAGCCGGACAGTGAGATGCGCGGGCGCCATCGAGCCGGGCAACGGCATCTCGCCGATCTCCCGAGCCTGAAACACGACGCTACCGAACACCCGGCGGATCGGCTGCGCAAAGCTCGATGCGGTGTATTGCGTCACCGGATCGGCATTCGGGAAGCCGCAGTCCCAGGCCGGACCCTTGCGCCATTTGTCCGACGCGAGGCGATGGATCGCATAAGCAGCGAGCATGCCGGACGAGAGGATGAAGGCGAAAACAAGAAGTCCGTTATACGAGCTGCGGCTCTCGGCGATTGGCACGATCGATAGCCAGGCGATGCTCGACTGGTGCGGCATGCTGTCGTTGACCAGCGCCTGCGTGACCGGCGCGAGCGCATCGATGAACAAGCCGGGCAGGATGCCGGCCAAGAAGCACAGCGCGGCCAGAACGCCCATCGCGACGACCGAAGATCGTTCGACCTCGTGCGCGTTGGCGGCTTGAGGACTGCGCGGCCGGCCGAGGAAGCTCACGCCGAACACCTTGACGAAGCAGGCAGCGGCGAGCGCGGCGGAGAGCGCAAGCGTCGCGCCGACGGCGGGAATCATCAACTTCAGTCCCCACGACGGCAGCTGCGGACTGATGAGGATCGCCTGCAGCGTCAGCCATTCAGAGACGAAGCCGTTGAGCGGCGGCAGCGCGGAAATTGCCATGCAGCCGATCAGCACCAGCACGGCCGTGTGCGGCATGCGGTGGATCAGGCCGCCGAGCTTTTCCATGTCGCGCTCGCCGGTCGCGCTGAGGATCGCGCCGGAGCCGAAGAACAACAGGCTCTTGAAGACCGAATGGTTGAACACGTGCAGCAGCGCGGCGGTGAGCCCGAGCGCGGCGGCGTTCGGCATGCCGTGCGCCTGGAAGGCGAGCGCGAGCCCTAGCCCAATGAAGATTATGCCGATGTTCTCGACGGTGTGGTAGGCGAGCAGGCGCTTCAAATCGTGCTGCATCAGCGCGTAGAGCACGCCCATCACGGCTGTGACGCCGCCGAGCGCGAGCACGATCAGGCTCCACCACCAGGCCGGTGAACCGAGCAGATCGAACACGATGCGCACGAAGGCGTAGACGGCGAGCTTGGTCATTACGCCGCTCATCAGGGCGGAGACGTGGCTCGGTGCGGCCGGATGCGCGAGCGGAAGCCAGGCATGTAGCGGAACCAGGCCCGCTTTCGAGCCTGTGCCGATCAAAACGAGAATGAGCACCAGCGCGGCGAGCCCCGGACCCAAGTGCGTCGCGCGCATCGCCTCGAAAGTGTAGTCGCCGCCTGCGCTGGCCAGCAGGCCGAAGGCCAAGAGCAGCGCGAGTGTGCCGAAGCTCGCCATCAGCAAATAGACGAGGCCCGCGCGCAGGTTCTCAGGATCGCGATGATGCGCGATGACCAGCGCCCAGGAGGTCAGCGACATGAACTCCCAGACGACTAGAAACGAAAACGCGTCCGCTGCCAGGGGCACCAGGTTCATCGCAGCGAGATAGACTGGATAGAACGGCAGGACTCGCCCAGGCGCGTCTTCATGCCGGCCGTAGCCAATCGCGAACAGGCTCGCAGCCGCAGCGCCGATATTGACGACGATGAGAAAGAAAGCCGAGAGCGGATCGAGCGCGAAATGTGCGCCGAGCCATGGCAGCCCGAATGGGACGGTCCAGGCAATTGGTGTCGTGAAACCAAGCAGAGCGACGAGCGCGTTGGTTCCGAGAGCAAGCGCGAGCGCCAGACAGGCCGCGTAGATGAAGGGGCTGGCCACTCGTAGGCCGCTGAGCGCGATGGCGGTCGGCCCGAGCGCGAATAGAGCGACTATGCCGGCGAGCGCCCCTCCGGTCATCGGTGGTCCCGCATCTGCGTTCGATGGCTCATTTGAGCCGCACTCCGCGACCGCCGCCACTCGAGGTAGCGCCTTCGCCGATCAACTCGATGCCGCTCGCTGAGAGTGCATCGACGACTTTCATCAGCGACTCGATGTTACCGCGGACCACACCCTCGGAGGCCTCCATCCGCTGGATGGTCGGCAGCGACAGCCCTGCTACCTTCGCCAATTGGCGCTGGTCGATGCCTAGTAGGGCGCGCGACGCCCTCATCTGCGCGGAGGTAAGCATTCGGAAACGACCATCTGGAGCGTTTATTGTAAGATGTCAAGCGTTATTAATCATGTTTTATGCATCACTATTTGACGCTCAGATATGCCCCGCCGCGAAGGCTATGGCAAAGCTGATCGTGACGCCCGTCGCACCGCCTGCAACCCGGCACGTGCGCGAACAGTTGACGGGTTCCCGCGTTGTCTGTCACAGGACAGACATATCCGTGGGGTGTGGGCATGTGGCTTCCGTCCGAAGATGAAGCCGTCGAGTTATTTGCCCGTCATTTTGAAGCGCTGCATAGGAGCGGTGCTGTCAGCAAGGCGGACGGTGAGGCTTTGGCGCTCCAGCGGGCCGGCGACGGCCGCGGCCACCAAATCTGGCAGAAAGTAGCGCAGAAGGTCAGGCAACTCCGCGAGACGGAACGGGTGACTGCGCGGCGCAGAGCGGAAAGCGCCTAGGCCGGCTATCGCTCAGTTTGAGTTATGCCGCCGGCTTGAGCGGAGCAAACTGACGAGGGTGTTCACAGCGTCGGGAAGAAGGCCCCCATTGACGATCTCGAAATCGGGCTGGAACGCCGAATAAAGCCGCGTCCGGTCTATACGTTGTTCAGTTGAGCCGTCCGTCGTACGAGCCCGTCGCGCAATCCGTTCTGCTAGCATTTCCGCAGGAGCGGTGATCTGAACGCATGTGAGTTTGCCGTATTTCGCCCGAGCATCGTCAACCACGCCGCGCGATACATTGCACACGATCGTGCGCCCTGCGCGAATGTCATCGTCGACCGAGCGCGGGATCCCGTATTTCAAACCGTGAGCTTCCCATAACAGCACGAACGCGCCGCCATCGCGCAGCCGACGGAATTCGTTTTCGCTGATGCTGTCGTGATCTTCATGGGCGTCTGCAGCACGAGTGACGAGACGCCGCGGAAATACAATTGTTTCGTCGTCCGCGGACGCCGCCTTGGCCGCCGCGAGGACGGCGTCCTTGCCCGCTCCGCTTGGACCGACGATCAGCACGAGACGTCCAGGCCCAAGCAAGTCGGCGGGTGGCGGAGACAAGGCGCTCATGCGACGCGACGCCCTCCGATCGAGGGCATCTGCGCGACCGGAGCGGTGCGTGTCCAGGGAGTCATTTTCGGGGTCATTCCGCAGGTGCTTCCGCTCTGGAACTCGTTCGCCCTTTATCTCTTCGAAACCAACGTTCGTTCGGCAATGACCCTCGGAATCGTCCGTACCGGCGGGATCGGGCTGACCTCTACGAAAGCATTCGCGCCTCATTACGCCGACACTGCGGCGCAGGTGATCGTTGTCGTGGTTGCCAAGTTCATCATCGATCTGGTTAGCGCCCACATTCGCAAGAGGTTGATCTGAGACCTGCGGCGCTGGCTGGCGAACTGAGCGAGTTGTCCAGCGTTACTCATTCGTCACGCATTTGTCTGAGCCCTGTCAGGAGAGATGGCGACGCTCCTCCTGACAAAGAAAACAGGGAGAACCGCAATGCGTATCCGTGCGAATTCGATCAGCCGCCGCCGGCTTCTGACGACCGGAATGGCGGCAGGCGTCTTCACCGCGGCAGGCGGTTTGGCGTGCCCCTTCGTGAGCCGGGCCAACGACCGGCCGATGCTCAGCCATGGGCTCCAATCCGGCGACGTCTCGGCCAACTCTGGGATCGTGTGGGCACGCGCCGACCGGCCCGCGCGCATGCTGGTCGAATGGGCGACGACGGATAGTTTCAAGGATGTGCATGCTACGCCCTATGTCGATGCACTGCCGGAGACCGATCTCACTGCCAAGCTTCGGCTGACCGGTTTGCCTACGGGACAGGAGATCTTCTACCGAATCCGCTTCCAGGATCTGGCCTCGCCGACGCTCGTCGGCGAGCCGTCTGCCGGACATTTCCTTACAGCGCCCGCGGATGGTCGGTCGATCCGCTTCATGTGGTCGGGGGATACGGCGGGCCAAGGCTGGGGCATCGACGAGTCGCGCGGCGGCATGCGCACCTATGCGACCATGCTCAAGGGCCGGCCGGACTTCTTCATTCATAACGGAGACAACGTCTACGCCGACGGTCCGATTGCGTCCGAGCAGAAGATGCCAGACGGCGGGATTTGGAAGAATCTGACGACCGAAGAGAAATCGAAGCCTGCCGAGACGCTCAACGAATTCCGCGGCGCCTACAAATACAATCTGCTCGACAAGAATATTCTCGCCTTCAATGCGGAAGTCCCGATCTACTCGCAATGGGACGACCATGAAGTATTCAACAACTGGTACCCGAACGAGCAGATGACCCGCGAGGAGCTGAAGAAGAAAGGCTATAAGGACAAGAACAGCCTCATTTTGGCGGCGCGCGCCGCACGCGCTTTCCACGAATATATGCCGCTAGTCGCGCCCGCGTCGGAGCCGGGGCGGGTCTACCGGAAGATGTCATACGGACCGCTGCTCGACATCTTCATGCTCGACATGCGCAGCTATCGAGGTCCCAACGCCGAAGACATGGACCAACAGTATGGGCCGAACAGCTACTTCCTCGGCCCGGTGCAGCTCGCTTGGCTCAAGCGCGAGCTTCTGAATTCGCGCGCGACTTGGAAGGTCATCGCCGCTGACATGCCAATCAGCCTCGTGGTCGTCTACGACACCGTTAAGAACTGGGGTATCGAAGCGATTGCCCAAGGGGACAACGGCGCCCCGCGCGGCCGCGAATTGGAGATCGCCGATCTTCTCTCGTTCATGAAGCGGGCCGGTATCCGCAATACGGTGTGGCTGACGGCCGACGTCCATTACACCGCGGCGCATTATTACGATCCGAATAAGGCCGCTTTCCAGGACTTCGACCCGTTCTGGGAGTTTGTCTCCGGCCCCCTTCACGCCGGCACCTTCGGTCCCAATCAACTCGACGGGACGTTCGGGCCCCAGCTCGTTTACGCCAAAGCCCCGGCTGCAGGCCAAGTGAACCTGCCGCCCAGCGCCGGGCTGCAGTTCTTCGGACATGTCGCGATCGACGGGACGACGCGGCAAATGACAGTCACGCTGAAGGATGTTGCGGATACGGCGCTTTGGTCGAAGGCGCTCGACCCTGCTGCGTGATCTTTTGCGATCAGGACCGAGGAAGCCCCGCCGGCCCTTAGAAAGGCCAGCGGAGCTTGGCTACGTAGGGCTTGACCTCGACGTTGATCGTCAACTCCGAATTCCGGCCGCCAGTAATTGTGACAGCTAAATGAAATGATTTGGCTCAATGCACCATGTGAGCCTTGCGCTAGTTATGTCAGATCGTTCGTACGCGGTGGGCCATGAAATCGGAAATCATCGAGCGGCTTGGTCACTCCGACATCCTGCTGCCCTCGCTTATCGCCGAAGGCTTGGCCGCCAACGATCGGGTGAAGGCCCGCCTCAGCGTTCTGCAAGCGGCCGGTCGCCATGCACAAGACCCAGGCGGACCGCGCCTCGATTTGACCGGCGAATGCCGCGCCGCTGGCCTCGATGCCTCGGCCATGAACGTTTTGATCAACGGCACTGTTGCAGTCGGCAGCGATCAAGTTAGTTCGACCGGACTCGGCGAGCTGCGTGCGAGCCTCTGGGACGACGTCGCGGAGATGATCCGTGCGGTCGGATCCGATGATGCAGGGCGGGGCGATGCCGCGCTGGCACGACTGGAAGCGATCAAGCAATCAGCCGGTTCGGGAAAGTCAGATACGATCGAGCTCGCTTGCATAGCGCAGCTGACCGGCCTCTCCGAAGGCAAGGCTGACAGTCTGCACCGCCTCATTATGGATATGCACAAGGCCTTGAATCGGCTGTCCACCGCGCACGCGGAAGAAGTTCTGGCCGGTGCGCATGTCTACGGCCTGCTTCCGGAGGATCGCTCAGCGGTGACCGCCTTCATGTGCGGTATTGAGCAGACTTGCAAGCTGAAATTCAATCACCCAGGCTTGGCGACGACCGCGACGCGTTGCGGCACTCGGCTGACCATTCAGAACGATATCGGCGAAACCGACGCGCATGTGGTTGTCATTGGAGTTGAAGCACATACGGTAACTGTCACCTATACCGATGTGCATTTGGCTCGCGCGAAATTCTTCACCGGCTTGCTGCACGATTTTCCGGTCCAATGGAGCGGGCTCGATCGCAAGAGCGCGGAAGGCCTCGGGGATGACGGTGTGTTCTATCTCGTCACCGGTACCTATCGCGCGGCAAACGCCAAACAGCGTGATGCGTTTCTCGAAGCTGCTGGCGCCGCGCTTGTCTTTTTGATCGACTGGAACAAGGCGCGCAAGGTCCTGCGCGGCTGGGTTTCGAAAGCCGACGCAATCCAAATCCTCGATTGGGCGGCGCGCCATCGTTTTGGCCACCGCGCTTTTCTCGAGCTGGGCGGGAGCGAACTGGTCGCGGCAGCCGTGCACCACGCGACGCCAACTCGTATCGGCTTCGGCGAGCGGCTCGACCGTGCGCTCGGGCGGGGCGCGGCGGTCGACTTCCTCAAGACAGTACTACGCATCTCCGCCGAAGCCATGGTGGCGGGCGGCTCCACGCGGCTCGCGCGCGATCGCATTGAAGCCGACCTGGTGCGGCACCTGCAGCGCGTCGGCAGCACCGTGTTGGCGACCGTCGTACGACAGGCGGGACTTGCGCGCGCGCTGGCAACTGGGATCGCGCAATTCATTGCCGACCGGTTGGCGGCGCGGCCGTGCGATACGGTTGCCTTCGCCGCACGCGCCCGGAGCATTGAAGAAAAAGCCGACAGGATCGCAATCGATGCCCGCAACGAGATTGCGCGCTACGATGCGGACCCGGCTATCGCGCAGTTGGTCGACCGCATCGAGGACGCAATCGACGAACTCGAGCAGGCAGCCTTCATCTCTTCCCTGATGCCACCTGACATGCCGGAAGAGCTGCTTCGCCCACTTGCCGACGTCGCCGCCGCAGCGGTGACGGGTGCAGGCAGCGCTGCGATGGGTGCGGCGGCCGCGGCAGACGTGCCGGATGGCCAGCGCATCGATTCGGAGGACGCGTTGGCTGCGGTCGGCCGACTCATCGACGCCGAGCACAATGGCGACGACGCCGAGCGCGCGGTGACCGCGATAGTACTGCGCGGCGATTTTGAGCTGAAAATCGCATTGGCCGCACTTGAACTCGCACGCGCGATGGAACGTGCCACCGACCGTTTGGCGGGCTTTGGACACTTGCTGCGCCGGCATGTCCTTGCCGACTTGTCAGCGTAATCAGCAGGTTTTCACATGCACATCGTCTGTATCGGAAATGGGTCGACGCAGCGCTACTCGGCTGATGTGGTCGGTGCCAAGGCGGCCAATCTCGCCCGTATGGCGGCTCTCGGCCTGCCGGTTCCGCCTGCCTTCGTGCTGCCGATCAAGCTCTGCGCCGCGTTGGCCAAAGGAGATCGTATTGCCAAGCAGAAATTGCAGGAGGGCCTCGCCGACGGCATCGCGTTTTTGGAGGATGCCACCGGCGCGCGCTTAGGCGATCGCCGTCGTCCGCTCTTGGTGTCGGTGCGGTCCGGCGCGGCGCGGTCGATGCCGGGCATGCTCGACACCGTGCTCAACGTTGGCTGCACACTCGATGCCGTGCACGGCCTCGTGCGCTTGACCGGCGATCCGCGTTTTGCGTGGGACTGCCGGCGCCGCTTCCTGGAAAGTTATTCGACGGTCGTTCTCGGCATCGACGCGGATCTGCTCGCCAAACGTCTCGCCGCATTGGCCGCGGCGGAGGGGATCGTCAGCGAGCAAGCGCTCGACTGTGACAGCCTCGAACGCCTAGCCAACTCTTACCTGCAGGCGATCGACGACAAAGGCCATGCGGTGGCCGAAAATCCGATGCAGCAGTTGGAGACCGCCGCGCTTGCCGTCTATCGCTCCTGGTCGGGCGAACGCGCACAGGCATATCGGCAGCTACAGCACTTCGACGATCTGCAAGGGACGGCCGTCACCGTACAGGCCATGGTGTTCGGCAATCGCAGTCGCACGTCGGCTTCAGGCGTCGCCTTTTCTCGCGATCCTTCGACCGGCGCGCACCAACCGGTGATCGATGTGCTGTTCGAATCGCAAGGCGAGGATGTCGTCTCCGGCACCCGCACGCCGGACGGCCAGGAAGCGATCGCGCGAACGCTGCCGTTGGTCGCCAACGAATTGCGTGACGTGCTGCAGCGGCTCGAACGTGAATTCGTGGACGTGCAGGACGTCGAGTTCACCATCGATGGCGGCAAATT
>Ga0207766_1000203_pt1 | contig 12757 bp, 12 predicted proteins | sample LuqExpMetageno68_FD_187825 | JGI IMG/M metagenome (GOLD analysis project Ga0207766, IMG submission 187825) | Tropical forest soil microbial communities from Luquillo Experimental Forest, Puerto Rico - Sample 68 (SPAdes) | ecosystem: Environmental > Terrestrial > Soil > Tropical forest ...
CATCTCCGGGGCGCGATTCGCGCCGCCCCCTTTTTTGGTGAAGATACAATACCGCGCAGCATAACACCCGGCCAATTTTCCGGAAATAAGTGAGATTTTTTAGGCAATTCCGAATCGGGCCACGACCCCTGGAGGAATCGGAATCGCCATGGCTGGCGCCATGGCCTGAAGATGCGAAAATACAAAACCAAAAACACTTGGGAGTGTTGTTGTACAAATCCATTCCCACTCGGCGGGCCGGTTTAGCATCCGCTGCGCGGGAATGGCGGACGTGGACAGGCCTCAGGCCACGAAAGGCCTGCTACCGGCCCTGATACGACGGCGTGTGCACGACGAGGCCGTCGATCTCCTCGCTCACCTTGATTTGGCATGACAGGCGCGAGGTGGGCTTCACCTCGAACGCCGAGTCGAGCATGTCGTTCTCTTCTGCGCTCGGGCCGCCCGTCTTTGCGAACCACGCCTCGTCGACGTGCACGAGACACGTCGCGCAGGTGCAGGAGCCGCCGCACTCGGCGACGATTCCGCCGATGTCGTTGCGCAGCGCGGTCTCCATCACGGTCGAACCGAGTTCGGCGTCGACCGTGTGCTTCGTCCCGTCATGCTCGATGAAGGTGATCTTGGGCATCAGGCCACACCGAGTTTCTTCTGCAGGCTGGTCGAGGAGGTCGTGTACTGGAAGACCAGCCGCTTGTCCGGATAGACGTAATGATAGGCCTTCTGCGCCATCAGCGCGCCTTCGTGGAAGCCGGACAGAATCAGTTTCAATTTGCCCGGATAGGTATTGATGTCACCGATGGCGAAGATGCCGGGGATGTTGGTCTCGAAGGCTGCGGTATCGACGGGGATCAGTTCCTCCTCCATCGTCAGCCCCCAATCGGCGACCGGCCCGAGCTTCATCGTCAGGCCGAAGAAGGGCAGCATCGCATCACACTCGATGCGATCGACGCCATCCTTGGTTTTGATTGATGCCGCGGTGAGCACGCCGTTGTCGCCCTCGAGAGCTGCCACTTGGCCGATCTTCAAATCCATATCGTCGGATGCGACCAGCGCGCGCATCTTGTTGACGCTGTCGGGCGCGCCGCGGAATTCGTCGCGCCGGTGCACGAGCGTAAGCCGCTCTGCGAAGGGCTGCAGATTGAGCGTCCAGTCGAGCGCTGAATCGCCGCCGCCGACGATCAAGAGCTTCTTGCCGCGGAACGCCTCCATTTTGCGCACGGCATAGAAGACCGATTTCTCTTCATACGGCTCGATGCCCTGGATAGGGGGCCGCTTCGGCTGGAATGAGCCGCCGCCCGCCGCGACGACCACGCATTTGGACTCGAACACTTTGTCACCGTCGGTCGTCACACGGAATTGCGCGTCGCCGAGCTTCTCGACCTTGAGCACCATTTCGCCGAGATGGAAGATGGGCTTGAACGGCTTGGTCTGCTCAAGGAGCGCTTCGGTGAGGCCGTGGCCGGTGATAAGCGGAATGCCGGGAATATCGTATATCGGCTTTTCCGGATAGAGTTCGGCACATTGCCCGCCGATCTTGTCGAGGATGTCGACGAGATGCGCTTTGATGTCCAAGAGGCCGAGTTCGAAGACTGCGAACAGGCCGACGGGTCCCGCGCCGATGATGAGGACGTCGGTCTTGATCGTTTCACTCATTGCTACAAGCTGCCCGGCGCGTGCCGGCTCCTATCAGGCTATGGTGGGTTGCTGGTCACGCCGAGCGGCGCGCTATGCGATTATCGGGAAGCGTCACGGCGCGCAACAGTTCCGCCGCTGCGGCGTCGGGTGTCTTTCCCGTGGTGGTAATGGCGATTTCCGCCTTGGCATAGAGCGGCGTGCGGCTGTCGAGAATAGCGTTGAGGTCCTTCATGGCGCGCGGACTGTGCGCCATCGGCCGCATATCCCCCTGTTGCATCACCCGTGCCATGTGCTCCGCCGGCTCTGCCCGCACCCACACGGTCCTGCAGGCACTCAATAGTCGTTCGAGCGTCGCTGGCTCGGTCACGATGGAACCGCTGGTCGCGATCACGAAAGCAGGCTCGCGCGCCAAAACATCTTCCAGCGCGTCGCGCTCGGCGCGGCGGAACGTCTCCTGGCCGAACATGTCGAAGATTTCGCTCAAGGAAGCGCCGCTGCGGCGCTCGATCTCGCGGTCGAGTTCGATGAAGGGCAGGCCGAGGCGGTCGGCGAGCATGCGGCCGAGGGTCGATTTCCCGGCCCCGCGCAGCCCGATCAGCGCGATACGGCGGCTGCGGGTATCGTCAGTCTGCAGCGGCTGTTCACCGATCATTTTGCGGATCTCGGCGAACCGATCGGCCGGTAAACGCTCCAACTGCTGGATGAGCAAAGTGAGCTCGACGGGGTGGTGGGGCCCATCATGGACGAGCTGCGCGACCGGAATCCCGATGGCCTTCGCTACCCGGCGTAAGAGCTCGATCGAACCGTTGCCCCGACCGGATTCCAGCTGGGCGAGATAGCGTTCCGAGACTTTCGCGTGCTGTGACAGCGCCTTGCGCGTCATCCCGCGTTGGCTGCGCAGCGTGCGCACGCGCGCGCCAAGCCGGGCGAGATAGCTCTCGTCTTTCGACGCCCCCGGCGCGATTGGACCACCTGTATGCATTATAATTCGTATCCTATGTGTAGCCAGAACCGAATTCAACAACAAATCCGATAAATTTCAGCGAACGATACGCAATAGCCTTGCCTGTTATTCTCAAGGATGCTAGCTAAACTGCATCATATTGCATATTGGGTCGTTGAGACCCGGAGAGCCCAAGAGGCGCGTCCGGACGCATGAGCATCGATTTCCGCACCGAGCCATCGCGCTACCGCCACTGGCGCATCCAGTGCGACGGCGACATCGCGTTCCTCATCATGGACGTCGATCCGGCCGGCGGGCTGTCGAGCGAGTACGAGCTGAAGCTCAATTCCTACGACCTTGCAGTTGACATCGAATTGAACGATGCGATCCAGCGGCTGCGTTTCGAACATCCGGAAATTCGCTGTGTCGTGGTGACCTCGGGCAAGGACAACGTGTTCTGCGCCGGCGCGAACATCCGCATGCTCGGCAAATCGACGCACGGCCACAAGGTCAATTTCTGCAAGTTCACCAACGAGACGCGGCTCGCGATGGAAGACGCGAGCGCGAATTCCGGCCAAGTCTACATGGCGGCGGTGAACGGCGCCTGCGCGGGTGGCGGCTACGAATTGGCGCTCGCGACCGACCACATCATGCTGATCGACGACCGCCGCTCGAACGTCTCGCTGCCCGAGACGGCCCTGCTCGGCGTGCTGCCCGGCACCGGCGGGCTCACCCGCGTCGTCGACAAGCGCAAGGTGCGGCGTGACCGCGCCGACGTATTCTGCTCGACCGAAGAGGGCTTGCGCGGCGCCAAGGCGCGCGACTGGCGGCTGGTCGATGAGGTCGTGCCGCCGTCGAAGTGGCAGGACGCGGTGGTCGCGCGGGCGCGCGAGCTGGCCGAGCGCTCCGACCGTCCGGCCGACGCGAAGGGCGTCGCGTTCACACCGCTCAAGCGCGAACAGACGGACGGGCGGCTGTCTTATTCTCATGTTGACGTTGAGATCGATCGCGAGCGGCGCGTCGCCACCTTGACGGTACGCAGTCCCTCGCAGCCTGCGCCGAAATCGGCAGCAGACGCGCACGCGCAAGGGGCGGAGTTCTGGCCGCTTGCCGTTGCACGTGAACTTGAAGACGCGGTCCTGAACCTGCGCGTGAACGAGTCGAGTATCGGCCTCGTGCTGGTCCGGACCGACGGCGATGCGCAGGCAGTGCTGGATCACGATACGCTTCTGCTGAACGGCAACGGCGACTGGTTCCTGCGCGAGGTGCGGCACTATTTGAAACGCGTGCTTAAGCGCGTCGATCTCACGGCGAAGACATTCTTTACGCTGATCGAGCCGGGCTCGTGCTTTGCCGGCACGCTCGCCGAACTGGTCTTCGCCGCCGATCGCTCGATGATGCTGATCGGCACGCGCGAGGGCGACAACCGCAAGCCCGCCGCCATCGTGCTGGGCGAGGCGAATTTCGGCGCTTATCCGATGGGTAACGGCATCACGCGGGTTGGGTCGCGCTTCCTCGGCGAGCCGGACACGCTCGATGATGCGCAAGGCAAGATCGGCGCGCCGCTCGAGGCGGACGAGGCGGAAGAGCTTGGACTCATCACTTTCGCGCGCGAGGATTTCGACTGGGACGACGAACTGCGCGTGATGATCGAGGAGCGCGCGAGTCAGTCGCCGGACGCGCTCACCGGCATGGAAGCCAATCTGCGCTTCGCCGGTCCGGAAACGATGGAAACCAAAATCTTCGGCCGGCTGACCGCGTGGCAGAACTGGATCTTCCAGCGGCCGAACGCGGTGGGCGAGCAGGGCGCGCTAAAGCTCTATGGCACCGGCGTGAAGCCGGGCTACGTGATGGACAGAATTTGAAATTCGGGAGGAGCCTATGAACGTCGCAACACCGATCGGCAAAGTCGATTACGACGGTTTGATCCCGAACAATGTCGACCTCGGCCAGGACGTACGCGTCAAGCGCGCGCTCGAGAAATGGCATCCCGGCTACATCGACTGGTGGAAGGACATGGGGCCGGAAGGTTTCCAGGAGGCGCTTGTCTACTTGCGCACCGCGGTCAGCGTCGATCCGAAAGGCTGGGCGAAGTTCGACTACGTGCGCATGCCCGAATACAAATGGGGTATCCTGCTCGCGCCGCAGGCGGAAGGTCGCAAGATTCCCTTCGGCGCGCACGCGGGCGAAGCTGTCTGGCAGGAAGTGCCAGGCGAATATCGCGCCATGCTGCGCCGGCTCATCGTCATCCAGGGGGACACCGAGCCGGCCTCGGTCGAACAACAACGGCATCTCGGCAAGACCGCGCCGTCACTTTACGACATGCGCAATCTCTTTCAGGTGAACGTGGAGGAGGGCCGTCACCTCTGGGCGATGGTCTACCTGCTGCAGAAATATTTCGGCACGGACGGGCGCGAAGAGGCGGAAGCGCTGCTCGAGCGCCGCTCCGGCGATCCGGACACGCCGCGCATGCTCGGCGCTTTCAACGAGAAGACGCCGGACTGGCTGTCGTTCTTCATGTTCACGTATTTCACCGACCGCGACGGCAAGATGCAACTCGAAGCGCTGGCGCAGTCCGGCTTCGATCCGCTCTCGCGCACCTGCCGCTTCATGCTGACGGAAGAGGCGCATCACATGTTCGTCGGCGAGACCGGCGTGACACGGGTCATCCAGCGCACTTGCGAGGCGATGAAGGAGGCGGGGATTAGTGATCCTTACGACGTCGAGCGTGTGCGCAAGCTCGGTGTGATCGACCTGCCGACGGTACAGAAAAAGGCGAACTTACATTTCTCGCTGACGCTCGACCTGTTCGGCAACGAGATCTCCACCAACGCAGCGAACGCCTTCCATGCGGGCCTCAAAGGCCGCTATCGCGAGCATCGGCTTGACGACGACCATAAGCTCGAGAGCTCGACCTATCCGGTGCTGCGGCTGATCGACGGCGAGATCAAGAACGAGGATGCGCCTGCGCTGTCGGCGCTCAACATGCGGCTGCGCGACGATTATGTCGGCGACGCCAATCTCGGCGTCGCACGCTGGAACAAGGTGATCGAGAGCTTCGGCATTCCATTCGAGATCAAATTGCCGCACGTCTCCTTTCACCGCCACATCGGCGAGTTCTCCAAGATCAAGGCGGACGTGAACGGGAAACTGCTGAGCGATGCGGAGTGGGAGAACAAGCGGGGCGACTTCCTGACGGGCGATTCCGACCGCGACTTCATCGAAAGCCTGATGCAGGCGCAATTCGAGCCGGGCAAGTTCGCGAGCTGGATCGCGCCGCCCAAGGTGGGCATCGACAACAAGCCGGGCGAGTTCGAGTACGTGAAGATCGTTTGAGGTTGGAAAGAATTTGATGTCATGGCCGGCCATAGGCTTGAAGAATAGCGCTCTCCCAGAACGCCCGTGTCCCAGCCATCTCGTCTAGGAAACTGCAGCGCGCTCCCTCGTCGTCACCGGGACAAGTCCGGTGACGACGAGTAAGTGAAAGCCTAGCCGAACTTCGCGATCACTTCGGCGGGAATCCGCGTCGTCACCATCCGCTCATGATCGGTCGGATGGTGTTTCGCCCAGACGCGCGTTTCGCTGCCTTCCACCAGGAGGTCGCCGTCCTTCGTCAGCCGGTGCTCGACGTCGAAGCTCGAGCGGCGAAATTCCCGCACGCGCGATGCCAACTCGACGTCGTCGCCGAATGCAGCGGGTTTCAGGAAATTGCCCTGCGCATCGACCAGCGCGATGCCGGCGAGTTCGTAACGGGCATTCAGTTCTTGCATCTTCACGCCGAGCGCGGCTTCGAACAGCAGCCAGGTGTTGGTGTCGAAGAATTCAAGGAAGCGCGGATTGTACACGATCCCGCCGGGATCACAGTCGGCCCACTGGATGCGAAACGCGCGGTGATAGGTGAAGGTGGTCACAGGTACTCCCGAGCAATGCGCGCGACAAGGCAACTAGCCAATATCATGGAGCTTGTGCGGGGCAAAAACTTACGTGCTCACGCCCGCGAAAGCGGGAATCTAGCTGTCCCTTTCAGTTTGGCACGTCGGCGTTGGGTGCCCACCTTCGCAGGGACGAGTGGAGGAGAGTTTTCCCGCGCTTTCTTCTTTCTTGGATCCGGCCACTCCACGTGCTCTTGCGCGATCAGCTCGATCTTCGCGGAGCGGCGGCGTGCGCGCAGCGAACGGGGGGGCGCGAGCGGAATATGCGGTGATTCATCGAGCGCATCGACGAGCCAATGCAGATCGTCCGTCGTCGTGACCCACTCCTTTGGCGCGTAGCGGTCGAGCGAGAACGGGCGCGAAAAGGCGAGCATCGATTTGCGTCCGCTCGGCAGGCAGTATTCATGCGCGTAGCTCATCGCGAGTTCGCGCGGCGTTTTATAAATCGGATCGCGCCAGCGCAGGATCGCGTGATTGGTCTTGCTGATCGCGCCCCAGAGCTCGCGCTGCTTGAACAGAGTGACCACGTGATCGTGGTCGGTCGGCCGCGCCCGGATATCCAGCAGCCATGCCGGGTGCCCGTGAAAACGCAGCGCCGCCGCGGCGAAGATTGCAGCTTCCGCACAATGTGCGACGCCCGCCTTCAGCATCGCGCGCGGCGACATCATCGTGTCGCCGTCGAGTTCGAAGTTGGCCGGTAGCCTGTCGAGGAAGTCCTGGATCTTCTGCGCTGTGTCGAGGCGCGCAAACAGCCGCCGTTCGGCGGGCGAGAGCAGAGCTTTGAGATCGGTGCGGGTCATGCTCGCGCTTGTTTGGCATGCCGGCGCGCCGCCGGAACGGCTGTTAAAATTTGTATTTTTTATTTTTTCTCCAAACGGGCTTTTGCATCTCTCACGAGGCTCAGATCTGCATATTTCTGAATATCGATCTTGTTCTTGATGAAGCCTAAGTTCTGCGTCTCGTCGATGTTTTTCTGCAACGCGTCGAGGTTCGGCACCAGATCCGGATCGCGATAGGTGTCCTGCTTCGTAAACAGCCAGCCGAAGCGTTCCGGCGGCTGCTTCGTGATCTTCGCCGCGATCTTCGCCGCCTCGTCGTGGTTCCTCGGATCGAGGTACCAGTGCACGATGCGCAGCATGTCCTCCGTGTAGTCGACCATGGCAGCGCGATGTGCATCGATGAAGGACTTGCGGGCGGTGAGCACGATCATCTGCGTCACGCCGAGCGCGTCGCGCTGATGGAAGAGGATGCGCCCGTCCGACTTGAGCTTCGGGTTGAGCGAGAACGGCAGCACGCCGGGAATGAGGTCGGCCTTCTTCTCGATCAGCATCGCCGGCATGGCGGGTAGGGGCCCTTCCAGCATCGTGAAGTCGCGCTTGTCCTCGAGGCCGTGCTGTTTGAGCATGGCGCGCGCCGCAATATCGACCGCACTGCCGCCGCCGTTGGTTCCGACGACCTTGCCCTTCAAGTCCTCGACTTTCTGGATCGGACTGTCCTTGAGCACATAGAATTCGGTGCTGAAATAGCCCGGCACTCCGTCCTGAAATTCGTCGGCGATCACGCGCAGATCGAGGCCGGCGTTCTCGATGGCGATTGCTAGCGAGGAATAAGCGAGACTCGCCACTTCCAGTTCATTGTTCGCGATCGCAGTGATCGACTGCGGCGTGCCCTGATAATGCACGGTCTCGAGCGTGTAGGACTTGCCGAGATGCTGCGCGAGATCCTGCTTCTCCATGATGATCGACGCCCAGTTGGCGATCGGCGCGATCCATGACATCCGGATCTTGACCGGCTCGGCCGCATTGGCGGTGCCGACCAGAGCGAGCGCGCAGACGCCCGCGAGCGCGAGTTTTTGAAGTCGCATCATGTCCTCCCCAATCTCGCCGCGCGGCCGCTTTTTGTCTGCGATAGCGAGCGAATGATGCGATTGTCGAAGGTCCGGCCTATTTTGGCAAGCGAGCCGAAGGTCGTGCCCGCGATTCGGTACAGGTGTTCAAACCGTGCTCGGCTCGTGCGCTTCCGGATGCCAGATCAACAGCCGGTGGCGGATCAGGCTCATGATCTTGACGAGAGCATAGCCGACGATCGCGATCTCGACGATGCCGGCGAAGACACCCGGTGAGTTGGCAAACCGCGAGGCGGTGATCATCGCGCCGCCGAGACCGTATCCGCCCATCAGCATCTCGGTGACGACGGCGACAATGAGTGAGAGCGGGAGCGCGACCTGAAGTCCGGTCATAATTTGCGGCGAAGCGGCGGGCAACACGACCTGCCAAAGAATTTCGCGCTCGTTCGCGCCCATGTTGCGCGCCGACCAGAGCAATTCGCGTTCGACGCCGTCGATCGCGATGATCGTCGCGGCGATCACCGGAAAGACCGCGTCGAACACGACCATCGTGATCTTCGAGGTGTCGTAGACTCCGAGCCACAGGATAATGACGGGGAGGAACGCGATCTTCGGCATCGGGAAGCCGACGGAGATCAGCGGGTCGAAGAACCAGTGCACAAGTTTCAACCGCGACATCGCCATGCCAAGCGCGATCCCACCCACACTGGCGATGGCAAAGCCGATCAGCGCGCGATAGAGCGTTACCGCGGTGTTGACCCAAAGATCGCCTGCAACAGCATCGTCCCAGATACGTGCCAGGACGCGCGTGAACGACGGCAACTGAAACGCGGTGACGATGCCGCTGTCCGAGATCGCCTGCCACACCAGCACCAGCGCGACCACGGACGCGACACGCGTGCCGAACCGCATGCTCGCGCGCAGAGCGCGCAGGCTCATCGCTTCCTGGACGGGCAGGTGTTCTAAAGCCGCCATATCAGCACCCGCTGCACGAGCATTTGATACAGCCGGTCGACGGCGAAGCCGAGAAAGGCGACGGTGAACACGACGGCGTACATCGCTTCGTACGAGCCATTGGCGCCGAGCGAACCGATGAGATAGCCGAAGCCGCGCTGCGCGACGATCAATTCCGACGAGACGAGCAGGATGAAGGACAGCGCGATCGCGGTGCGGATGCCGTTGAGCAGTTCGGGCATCGCGCCGGGGAGGACGACGTCCCACAGCACGCGCAGACGGCTTGCGCCCATGCTGCGCGCCGACCACAGCAGCATCCGGTCGCAGCCGCGCGCGCCGTTGAATGCGGCGATGGTGACCGGGATCATGCAGCCAAGAAAGATCAGCAGGATCTTTGAGCCGTCGCCAAAGCCGAGCCAGATCGCGGTAACCGGGATGAGCGCGGATTTCGGCAGCGGATAGAAGATTTCGACGACCGGCGCGAGGACGACGTTCACCGGCTTCCACCATGCCATGCCGAGCCCGAGCAGAGCACCGACGAGGATTGCGAGCGCGAGTCCCGCCGCCAGCCGATAAAGCGACGGGCCGGCATTGGTCAGCAGATCGCCGTCACGAAGGAGATCGATCCACGACGCAATAACGTCCGATAGCGGCGGCAGCGCGAGGCTGGAGACGAGCCCGAGGCGCGATGCCGCTTCCCACGCGGCAGCGACGATCAACAGCGGCACGTAGCGCAGGACCGCGTTCATTCTGCCCTCGTCGCTTGCGCCTTCATCGCCTCGTCGCGCACGAGATTCCAGATCTCGTCTACCTTCCCGACAAACGCCGGATTTTTGAAAATGTCCGGATCGTTCTTGTCGAATCGTGTGTCGATGATCGTCTTGATCCGGCCCGGACGCGCGGACATCACCGCAACGCGTTCGGCGAGATAGACGGCCTCCTGCACGTCGTGCGTGACGAAGATCACTGTCTTCGGCGTGCGCTGCCAGATGCGCAGCAGTTCGCCCTGCATCAGTCCGCGCGTCTGCGCGTCGAGCGCGCCAAACGGCTCGTCCATCAGCAGGATGCTCGGGTCGAAGGCGAGGGTGCGCGCGATCGCCGCGCGCTGCTTCATTCCGCCGGAGAGCTGCGACGGGTAGCTGTCTTCGAATCCAGCAAGTCCGACCAGTTTGATGAAGTCCAGCGCGCGCTGCTCGCGCTCCTCCTTCGGCATGCCTTGCCGTTCGAGCCCATACAGGATGTTGCCGCGCACGGTCTTCCAGGGAAACAGCGCGAAATGCTGGAAGACGATGCCGCGATCCGGTCCGGGCCCTTGCACCCGTTTGCCATCGACCGAAATGGTGCCACTCTCGACGGGAAGGAAGCCGCCGATCAGATAGAGCAAGGTCGATTTGCCACAGCCGGACGGCCCGAGAAGCGCAACGAATTCGCGCGACGCAACGCTCAGCGAGACCTGGTCGAGCGCCAGCACCTCGCGTCCGCGTGGCGGCCGGTACATGTGATGGACGCGATCGACGAGGATTTGTGCAGGCGCGCTCATGGCGCCTGAGCGTCATCAACCGCACGCAGGTGTCAAGCAGTTCAGCAGTTGTGCGCAGGGTCGTTCCACATCGCGGGACGAAGATTTTTGCCTCACCAGCGCCGTCCTGTAATGTGGACGACGAAACAGTTACGAAGGGGACCAATTGTGCCTACCAATCTCGACGACGCCCGCCGCGAGCTCGCGCTCGGCAATCGCATGGTCGCGAACGAAGGCGTGCTCGATGCGTTCGGCCACGTCAGCATGCGCCATCCCGGCAATCCGAACCGCTACTTCCTGTCGCGCTCGCGCGCTCCCGAATTGGTCGAGCCGAACGATTTCATCGAATACGACCTCGACTCGCAGCCGGTGAAGGAGCCGGGCGCAACCCAGTACTCCGAGCGGGTGATCCACGGCGAAATCTACAAGGCGCGTCCGGACGTGATGGCGGTGTGCCATCACCACTCACCGGCATTCATGCCGCTGCTGACGACCGGCACGGATTACGTGCCGATCTTTCATCTCGGCGCGGTCGGCGGGTCGAAGCCGCCGTTCTGGGATCAGTACGACGAGTTCGGCGACACCGACATGCTGGTGAAGAAGCCGGCGGAGGGCGCTTCGCTCGCCCGCGCGCTCGGTAAGCACGACATGGTGCTGATGAAGCGGCATGGTGTGACCGCGGTCGGGACGAGCGTGAAGATGTGCGTGTTCCGCAGCATCTTTTCGTCGCGCAATGCCGAGTATCAGGTGCGCGGCATGGGGCTCGGCACGATCGACCCCTTGCGGCCCGGCGAGATTGAGCTGGCCGGCAAGATCGCGAACAGCACAACGGGCCTCGACCGCGCGTGGGAGTACTGGCTGCAGCGGCTCACGCGCGCGGGCTTGCTGCCGCGCTAGGACCTGCGGCAAAAGCACCTTTGGGTTTGCCCTTGCGCCGGGTCTGTCGAATGTCCGGCGCAAGGGCTTTAGTATTCAAGAACGAGAATGCAGGGAGGATTTGCAATGACACTCAATCGACGCACCGTCGCAGCGCTCGGCCTGATGCTGCCGCTCGCCTTCGTGGTGCAGCAGGCCTCGGCCGAGGATCAGCTCAAGATCGCGATCGGCCAGATCAACAATTGGGAGAACCAGGCGCCGACGCTCGGGCAGGACGCCGGCATTTTCAAGAAGCAAGGCATTACGCTGGACGCGGTCGGTACGCAGGGAGCAGGTGAGACGATTCAGGCCGTGATCTCGGGCAGCGCCGATCTCGGCGCGGGCGTCGGCGCGGCCGGCGTCATGCGCGCGTTTTCGAAGGGCGCGCCGGTGCTGATCCTTGCGCCGATGTTCACCGGCACGCAGGACCTCTACTGGTACGTGAAGTCGGACTCGCCGATCAAAACACTGAAGGACGCGACCGACAGCACCACGATCGCCTATTCGACCAACGGCTCCAGCTCGAACAACATCGTGCGTGCCTTCGTCGACGAACTCGGCGCCAAGGCAAAGCCGGTTGCGACCGGCGGCCCGCCGGCGACGCTGACGGCCGTCATGTCGGGCCAGGTCGATATCGGCTGGGCGGCGCCGCCTTTCGGACTGAAGGAGCTGAACGAAGGCAAGATCCGCATCGTCGCCCACGGAAGCGATGTGCCATCGCTGAAGGGGCAGTCGGTACGAATGCTGATCGTCAATAAGAACGCTTGGCAGACGAAGCACGACGCCATCCTGCGTTTCATGGACGGCTATCGGGAAGCGGTCGATTGGATGTATGCCGATCCAAAGGCGCTGGAGATGTACTCACAGAAGGTCCACCAGCCGGTCCCACTGCTGAAACAGTCGATGGAGCTGTTCCAGCCGAAGGAGGCGCTACAATCGACCGAGTTCAAGGATCTGCAGGGCGCGATCAACGACGCGGTGAAGCTCAAATTTTTGGACAAGCCGCTGACGCCCGA
>Ga0207766_1000245_pt1 | contig 11484 bp, 8 predicted proteins | sample LuqExpMetageno68_FD_187825 | JGI IMG/M metagenome (GOLD analysis project Ga0207766, IMG submission 187825) | Tropical forest soil microbial communities from Luquillo Experimental Forest, Puerto Rico - Sample 68 (SPAdes) | ecosystem: Environmental > Terrestrial > Soil > Tropical forest ...
CTGTTCGCGCGGCGCGCCGCGCGCAAAAAAGAAAGACATATTTGAATGAAAGAGGGCGCCAGCTAGGCGGCCTCAAAGGCGCATGCGATACCGTCTACGATCTCGCGTCAGAATTTACATCACGCGCAAAGGCGGTGCTGTCAGGAATTCCCTGACAGTAGAATTCGATTTTTAATTAATCGCAGAAAGAGGCCATTAAAAGCAAGCCTCTAGTCTCTGCCAGTCCTCCATTGTGGAGTGCTAGGAGAAATCAATGCAGATGTTAAAGAAGTTTCTACGGAACGAGTCTGGTGCGACTGCGGCGTTTCTGCGGCATCAAAAGCGTTCAGATGAATAGACATCGCGCCTCCTGGCGGCTAACGTCTTCATCGATGCGAGTTCCGGCTTCTGCTCGGCGGCGCTTCCAAACAATTTGTTCTCATCGATGATCAACAATCAACAAAAAGGTCATTCCCCCGAACAAGTACCAGCGATGAGCCTAACGGGTGGTGGTCGGTCGATCGCTAGCCGAACGGATCTGAATTGTCCGATTTGCGGGCTGCGGGGCGCTGCTATTTGGCAAGAGAACGGCAGACATCTTGGACATGCCCACAGCCTGATTCGAAGCTTGGTTTCAGTATCCCGCGGCTTTGCTATCGATCTGAAAAATGCAGCTCTTGCAGAGCCGCCCATTCGATGTGTCCATTGTGACTACGTCGTTTCGATGTGACCCACCCCACATATCGGGGTGACAGGTACGCGCTCTTACATTCTAGCGTTCTCAGCAGGTATGCTGCTGTGGTCGGACTCGTTCGATTGCCACTTTTTGGTGAACCCCTGCCCATAATGCAGATCGCGGGTCCAGTATCTTGTTTTTCCGGTCGCCTAAATACACTTTAATTTAGCGGCACGGACTCAACATCTGACGTGGCTGACTTGGTTGATGTTTCTGTCGCCCGACGTATTGCGTTCATTCACATTAGAGCACCGCAATCAGATTAGACAACTCGTCACGCTTCTTGTAAAAAATGATTGTACTGTCATCCATATTGAGTGGTCTCATCTCGGGTGAGAGGGCTTACGGCAATCGGCACATTCATAGGTAGTTTCACTATAAAACGCGAGCCGCGGCCTTCCTCGCTATTCACCGCTACTGTTCCCCCGTGCAATTCCACCACCATTCTGACAATGTATAGTCCAACGCCAGTCCCGACGATGCCCGACACATTGCTCCCTCTATAATATCGTTCGAATAGATGAACAAAGTCGCTAGCAGGAATGCCTATCCCTTTGTCGATCACTCGAATTGTAATATGTTGATCTGTAGCGACCGCGTCGATGTGGATTGGCTGATCTGAGATCGTATACTTGACGGCATTGGATAGCAAATTGCTAAATGCTTGAAACAGCAATTGGCGATCACCGATAAACGGTATACGCTCCGGACAAGTTTCGATGATCGTTGCATGCGGAGCTATATCCCTGTGCAGTTGCGAAACTTCACGCAAAAGCTTCGCTAGGTCAAACTCGACGATGCTTGTCGTTGGGGCGGAGTCGGCCAATCGGGAGGCCTGCAAAAGATTCTCTGTCAGCTGAGTAAGCCGTAGGGCGGCTGCCCGAATTTTTTCAGCTCGTTCCCTGAGCTCCTCTTGCGACATAACGGTCTTAGTCATCCGCCGAGCGTGACCGTCGATAATCGTCAATGGTGTTCGAAACTCATGCGACGCCATTGAAAGAAAGTTTCGCTGACGTGAAGCAAGCTCTTGCTCTTGCTTTAATTGATCCTTCAGCAGCGCGGCCTGCCGCGCAAGCTCTGAGCGACTTCGGACAAGCTCGAGGGCGTTGTCGCGGAAAATCACAGCGGCACGCGTCATTTCACCGATTTCGTCACGACGGTTTGTCGCAGGAATATTTATCTCCGTGTGGTTCTCCGCGAGGAGGCGTAAACTGCTAGCTAGACGCAGCAGTGGGCCGGAAATTGCTCGCGTGATATATAGAAATGCGATCGAAACTAAGAGCGCAGCCAATAAAATCGCTAGTCCAATCAACCAGAATGCCCTTCGATAGGTAACGCTCAGCTCACGGCTTGCTGATTTACCTTCGGAAGCAGCCAGATTAGTGAGCCTGGTCAATACTTCATCTGCGGCAGCATAAGCCGGCCGCGATGTGTCGCGGTGTATCAAAGCTGCTTGTGCATCGTTTCCAGCGCGGATCACTGCAACTGTCCGGTTTACGATAGATCGGTACTCGCCCCAATGTTGGCGGAATTCAGTATACAGCGCTTGCTGCTCTGCTGAGTGCGGTATCGACTCGAAATCTCGCTGAGCTTGGGCGATCGAACGATCGAGCGCCTCAAACTCGAGCTCTTCAGACGCTCCTTTGGAGAGCTCTGAGTTAAAGATGCTGTTCTCGGCCGCATGAAAGTCAGAAGTATAATTGTTCAAGTCTCCGAGTGCGCGAGTAGTAGGAAGCCACACTTCCGCGATGTCTTCGGAGCTACGATTGAAACTACTAAGTTGCAGGATACTGAACAGTCCAAGGGTTCCCGTCAGCATGAAGAAGAACGAGAACAGTAGTAGAAGCTGTGCTCGAACAGAACTGAGGCGTCGCATTGACGATGGACCGTGAATATTTGAGTATGAGATGTCGAGAGGGGTGATCAGGGTAGCGCGCCCTTGCGCAGTAGACGAGCCTCCGAGTTGGACGAGATGCCAGAGAATAGCAAGAAAATACTGTGCATAGAAGATGATCGTGAGACGTCTCGGCTTATTCGCGAGGAGCTTGAAGACCGCGGGTACGAGGTGAGTATTGCCTACAATGGTCATGAGGGTCTGGCGGCCATCCTGAAGGGTGCGCCCGATCTCGTGATCTCGGACATCAGTATGCCGATCATGTCCGGATTTCAGCTGTTGGAACGCCTAGTTGCTCTTGCGCCAAGATTCTCAAAAATGCCATTCATTTTTTTGACTGCCTTATCGGATAGAGAGGACGAGCTAAAAGGCCGTCGGTTGGGCGCTGATGACTACGTAACAAAGCCGATTGATTTTGAACTTCTCGCGACGATCATCAAGGCTCGCTTGGCAGGCGTGGCTCGCAATGAAATATGGCCGAAGTTAATTCAACTCAGCGAGCGCGAAATTGAAGTATTAACTTGGGTGGCACGAGGTAAGACATCAGCCGATATTGCTGACCTATTGACTCTCAGCAAGCGCACTGTTGAGTTCCACATCGAAAATGCGCGCACAAAGCTGAATGCAGGCAGCAGGACAGAGGCTGTCATCAAGGCCGCTGCGGGACGATTAATTGAACCCTGAAGCTCACCATGCTGCCAGTAGACAGACTATTCCAAGCGGGATCGCCACCAACGATACGTAAATCCAGGTCCGATATGCAGCAGGATCGTGAGGAACTTTAAAAGCCTGGGTAGCGAACCATATAACAAGTAACCCACCAAGTGCGACCCTAATCAGATCGTTCGGGGTGTCGTACGAGGTCCAAATAGTTTCGCTTTGGGGAAGACTGACCCGAAAAACAATCAAAATGAGTACGGCCACTAATGCGGCACGCAATAGAAGGCCCAATGTACGCAGCCAACCGGAGACACCCCGCCTTATTTGGCCACTCTGCTTTGACTCACCTTTACCGGTGCTATCTGAGTGCGAGGACATACGCTCCGTCCTCCTAAAGCCGAGAATGATTCTCCGTAAGAGTAGAGCCTAGTTGCCCCCACAGCAATATGTCTAAGCCGGCTAACGCGACCGTTGAATTAAGGCGCCATTTATCGCCGCACCGGGCTTTCGTGAGCCGGCTATAGTCCCAGGCCCGCTCCCGGGGTGCGTCACGCCTGTTCCGTTAATTCCCGATCGATTGGATATTCGGCCATCCGGCGCAGCCAAGATTGCTCTGGCAGAAATACCCCCATGGAGAGGCGCTGTATTCGAGAGATTGCCGGATGGTGGCGCCGTCTGATGCCGGGGACCTGTAATTGCAATCCCGATTGAGTTGCTTGTACTCTCTGAGGGCGTATTCTGATTTGCAGGTCGTCTAGGTTGAGGCGCTTTCGTCGGCTCAGGCGTGGCCTTCAGGAACGACCCAGGAGGGGCGGCAGTAGTTGTGGCGGGCGGCGCGGTAACGATCTCGTTCTGAGCAAACGCGGGCATCGGTATGCAGGACAAGGTCAGCAGAACTCCAACAATGTCTGCAGAAAGACGAAGCAACGGGCAATTCTCGTCCTGAACGTTGGGCATATTATTGCTCCGGCCCATTTGCGCCAGCATTTGCTGGCTCTCGCGCGCTCGTAAAGAGCGTCTGCAGAGCGGGAACCACAACCAGCATCAGAATCGGTCCAATAAACATGCCGCCAACGACAACTGCGGCAAGAGGCCGTTGAACCTGGCTCCCAATCCCCGTCGAAATTGCCGCTGGAAGCAAGCCGATGCATGCGGAAAGGGACATCATCAATGTTGGTCGCATTCTCTGTGCGGCGGCATGCGCCATCGCATCTAGGGGGCCTCTGCCTGTCGACCTGACCTCGTTGTAATAAGCAGTGATAAGAATCCCGTTCATGACCGAGACACCGAACAAAGAAATGAATCCGACGGCCGCCGATACACTGAAAGCCAAACCTGTAAGGTACAGCGCAAGCACGCCGCCACCAATGGCGAATGGAATCCCTGAAAGAGCCATCAGGCTATCTCGGACCGAGTTAAACAGCGCATAAAGCAATACCAGGATCAACGCGATACTGATTGGGATAATCACAGTCAATCTCTGCTTTGCGCTCTGCAGCGATCCAAACTCACCTGCCCATACCAGTCTATAACCGGGAGGCAGTTTGACGTTATTTTGAATGCGCTGTTGAGCTTCCTCGACCGTGCTCCCAAGATCACGATCGCGGACGCTAAATTTGACCGGAATAAAGCGCTCGTTTCCCTCGCGGTAAATGTACGAAGCACCCGTGTCGAGCGTAATCGTGGCGAGATCTTCTAGCGGAATGTAGGCGTTTGCGCCAGATAAAGATGTCACGCTCACTTTCAAGTTTTTGATTTGATCGATATTGTTTCGATACTCTGGAGAGAGCCGAACAGTAACACTAAACTGTCGATCGGCTTCCAAGAGTGTTGTCGCGACAGTTCCACCTAAGGCAGCTTGCACTACATTATTGATGTCGCCAGCATTGAGTCCGTAACGTGCAGCTTTCTGGCGGTCTATTTTGATGTTGAGATTGGGCTGACCGAGGACGCGAAAGATCCCCAGATCAGTTACGCCTTTGACGTTCGCCATTTCTGCCATAACCTGCTCGGCGAGCCCCTCTAGCTTCTGCAGATCCGGGCCGACGATCTTTACTGAATTCTCTCCTTTGACCCCGGACAAGGCTTCTTCGACATTGTCTTGAATGTACTGAGAAAAATTAAATCCTGTGCCGACAAATTCATTCGCAAACTCTTTTTGTAATTGATCGATGAGTTTTTCTTTCGTGAGGCCGGGCGGCCATTCCTCGAATGGCTTTAAAGGGGCGAAAAACTCGGCGTTGTAAAAACCAGCGGCATCGCTCCCGTCGTCGGGTCGTCCATGCTGCGAGACCACGGTAATAATTTCAGGATGTCGCAGCAGAATCTCTCGAATTTTTGTAACGTAAGGCATGCCCGCCTCGAGTGAGATCGTCGGAGGCATAGTCGCCCGAATCCACAGATTCCCTTCCTCAAGGTGCGGCAGAAACTCTGTGCTAAGCCGAGGAATCAGAATTGCAATGACTGCTAAGAACAGCACGCCAAGCGCCACTACGCTCTTCCGATACGCCAACGTCCATTCCAATACAGGCGCGTAGATGCGGCGAAGCGCTCGAACGATGACAGTTTCCGTCTCCTCGATCTGGTCCGGGATAAGAAACGACGCCAGAACGGGCGTGATTGTAAATGTGGAGACCAGAGCGCCAAAAAGCGCGTACCCGTAGGTCCTTGCCATCGGACTAAAGATTTGTCCCTCGACACCTTGCATTGTGAATAGAGGCACAAACGCAGCGACGGTAATTAGCACCGAAAAGAAAATGGCTTTGTCAACCTGGAGACCGCTGATGAGGATCATCCGAAGGCGGTCATTCCAACCGTTTGTGGCCGCATCAGCACGAGTGGGGTCGTTACCAAATCGGCCTGAAGCAAGCTGCTGCAACAGGTCGGATCGCACCTGTGGTGGTGACTGGAAATTTCGAAATACATTTTCTACGAGAATGACGGACGAATCGACGATAATGCCGAGATCTACCGCACCGATTGAGAGGAGATTCGCTTCTTCGCCACGCAGCACAAGAGCAATAATACTGAAAAACAGTGCAAAAGGTATGTTTGCGGCCACAATCATGGCGCTTCTTAAATTTCCCAAGAATAGCCATTGTATGACAAAAATCAAAACACACCCGAAAATCAAATTATTAACTACGGTATGAGTGGTTACCGAAACAAGAGCGCTCCGGTCATAATAAGGCACGAGCTTGACCCCGGCCGGTAGCGTTCCATCACTATTGAGCTTTTTCACAGCATCTTTTACACGACCTAGTACCTCCGCAGTGTGCTCCGTGCGGTTCATCACGACGATGCCCGTTACCACGTCATCTTGAAGGTCGTGGCCAGCCCTTCCAAGCCTTGGAAGATGGCCGACGTACACATTTGAAACTTGTTTTAGCGTTATTGGAGAGCCGTTGAATTGTGCGAGAACGACGTTTTCTATGTCATCAACGCGAGTTCCCTTTGTCAAATCGGCGTCACCTCCGCTGTCGAGCAAACCGATACCGCGGATGTTAACCGACTGCTGTCCGAAATTTATCGTACGTCCGCCTACATTGATGTTCGAATTTCCGAGAGCGGTCAGAATCTGTGGAATCGTAATGTTGTAGGCGTCTAGCTTATGAAGATCGACTTCAACTTCATATTCCTTCGTCGTTCCACCCCAAGTCACTACTTGAGCCACGCCCGGAACACTTAAAAGCCGACGCTGGACAACCCAGTCCTGCACGGTGCGAAGATTGGTCAACCCAAAATTGGCAGGGCCTACGAGTTGGTAGCGGTAAATCTCTCCGACGATACTGCCGCCTTGAATGGTGGGCTGCACATTGTTTGGTAGGCTAACGTTTTGACGTAGATTCTGACCTACGCGGTCAAGCGCAAAGTAATAATCAATTCCGTAGTCAAACACTACACGAACGAATGATAGTCCGTAAAAAGACGTCGATCGAATGACATTGATGCCCGGTGTCGCCGCAAGTCCTATTTCCATAGGAATGGTATAATATTTTTCCATCTCCTCGGCAGATAGTCCCGGTGCTTGGGCCGTAATCTCAAGAATAACCGGAGCTGGATTGGGGTATGCCTCGATGTTGAGCTTATTGAAAGCAATTATGCCACTGCCTATAAATACTAGAAGCCCCAGCAAGATAATGGGTCGGCGGCTTAATGCAAATGCGAGCAGTCCTTTGAGCACGTTTATCTCATTACAACAATAATTTTACTGGACTCCGGCCGCGGCCACATTGCTCAGGAACAGAGCGCCCTCCGTTGCGACGAGCTCTCCAGTTCCTACACCGTCCAGAATTTGGCGATACCCGTCGTGCTCCAGGCCGACTTTTACGGTGCGCCTTGTGAATCGTCGTCGATCTGATGTCACCCAGATAGTCATTGTGCCGTCTCCCTCGCGCACAACTCCGTCGAGTGGTACGGCAGGAGAACGAACAGGGCTGCCCGTCTCGATTGTGAATGTTGCAAACATTCCTGCTCTTAGCTCGTGCTCTGGATCGTTCACTTCCGAACGAACTAGGACGCGACGTGTGTTCGGATCGACGCTTGCGCCAATTGTTGAGATTCTTCCGTTGAATGTCCGGTTGGGGAACGCGTTTACCCGCACGGTTAATTGTTGGCCAATTCGGAAATCCGGAACATCGGCTTCGGGGACATTCGCGACCATCCACATGGTATTGATGTCGGCCACAGAAAATGGAGCGGGCGGATTGCCCGGCTGAACGTATAGTCCCGGCGCAGCATTGCGTGCAGTAATGCGTCCGGTAATCGGGCTTGGTACGACTAGGGTCGGATCGGGCATGCGCTTTTCGATGATCTTGTCGATTTCCTGATCTATCTTTCCGAACAGACGCACTGAATTGCGCGCAGCCCGTAGCGCTCCCTCGGCAGCTTGCTGATCCGAAGTTGCTTGGTCGAGATCTTTTTGAGAAACCGCGCGCGTCGCGTAGAGGCCTTTTAAGCGCGCTAAATTCCGTGTGGTAAAGTCCAGCGTACCTGCTCCCGCGATTAGCGTCGACTCGGCTTGCAAAAGATCGGGACTATCGATGGTGAACAAGGTTTGCCCCTTCTTCACGTCATCGCCAACGGTCCCATACAGCGCGATGATTCGGCCGGCATAAGGTGTGAATACATCAACAGACATTTCTTGGTTGAACTGGATACTTCCAACGGCGTGCTTCTCAATCGGGAATTCCCGGGTCTCGACCGGAGCCACTTTCACCGAGTTGAGTTGAGAATCAGTCAGGTCCAAGCGGTCACCGGTTTCCTGACCAGCGGCTTCGCGCTGGGTCGGAGCGGTGACGGAGGAAGAATCTGATTGCCCTCGATTGATGATGAATGCTGCTCCGCTCGCGCCGAGAATGCCAGTGAGGGCGGCGAGTATGAAGATATTTCTAAACGAGAGCGGCATAGTCGAGTGTTAGAACTGACATGAATTAAGCGGGGAGTATCGCGTCGATAACGCTTTTCGTGGTAGCCATATCGTGTCACAAGAGCGAGTTCTACTGTCACTAATCACAGTTTTAGTGACAGCCCAGCGCGGCTACTATGTAGGACTGGGTACCTACTTAGCCCCCGGTTCCGATCGTTCGTGGCCTAGGTCTCTGCGATGTCGCGTAAATGCGTTCTTGGGATCCTGAGCGCCGGGCTCGTCCTGTGCATGGCCGGATGTGCGGTGGGACCTGATTTCAAGCCGACTGCAGCACCAATTGATGCCGGCTACAGTCAGAAGCCGCTCCCCACTCATACGAACTCTAGTTCGGCGGCGCTTGGTGCGTCCCAGCGCTTCGTGACTGGCCATGCAGTCCCCGCAAAATGGTGGCAGCTATTTCGTTCGCAGAACCTGAACGCCCTTGTTGAGCGGGCCTTAGAAGCCAACCCAAATCTTCAGTCCCAGATCGCCGCTCTTCGTGCAGCTCAGGACTTAACAAGGGCGCAGCAGGGAAAATTTTTTCCCACAGTCCAGGCCAACTTTAACCCATCGCGGACGAAGTCCCCCGACAACCCACTTCTAAGCTCCGCACCTGCCGGCCCGGACGGTATTCCGATAAATCCATTTAGCGTCTACACAACCCAAGTCGTCGTCTCCTACACTATTGATGTCTGGGGACAGAACAGGCGCGCTGTCGAGTCTCAAGCGGCGTTAGCCGAGGCGCAGCATTTCCAAGTCGAGGCGGCTTACAACACACTCACAGCCAGCGTGGTTACCTCGGCGGTTCAACAAGCCTCCTTGCGTGGGCAAATCGATGCCACCTTAAAGATAATCGAAGCTGAGTCGAAAATAGTCGCTCTTGTGCGGCAACAATTGGAAGCGGGATACGCAAATCGCAGTGACTTAGCCGCTCAAGAGGCGGCGCTCGCCCAGGTTAAGGCAACTCTCCCAGGTTTGCGACAGCAGCTTGCTGTTCAGAGTGATATACTCGCAGCCTTGGCCGGTGGATTTCCAAATCAGTTGAGAGAAGCGTTCAAGCTCTCCGCATTTCATTTGCCAACCGACCTACCCTTAAGCCTTCCCTCGGCACTTATAGAACAGCGGCCTGATGTGCGCGCTGCAGAGGAGCAACTCCACTCCGCGACTGCCCAGGTTGGCGTCGCTGTTGCCAACCTCCTTCCAAATTTCACGATCAATGGCGCGCGCGGTTACTCCTCATTAGAACTTGCAAGCCTGATTTCACCTCCAAATATATTTTGGAGTATCGCAGGAAATGCGACACAGACCATTTTTGACGGTTTTACGCTCATTAACCAAGCGCGCGCCGCAGAGGGTAGTATGCAGCAGGCTGCGTGGGCGTATCGTACCACGGTAATTGCTGCCGTCCAAAATGTGGCCGATGCTCTTCATGCGCTGCATAACGACGCGGACTCACTCAAGGCTGCAAGGGATTTCGAGCGCGCAGCAAAGATTAGCCTCGATCTGGCTACTCAACAAATGGAACACGGCAATGCAAATGTATTGCTGCTGCTAACGGCTCAGCAGAGTTACCTGCAAGCGGTAATCCAGGTGACACAGGTTGAGGCTAACCGTCTAGCAGATACTGCTGCTCTCTACGCTGCTTTAGGCGGAGGTTGGTGGAACCCTGGTCGTCCCACTGTTCCGATACAGACTTTCGACACCGCTGCCGGCGTTGCCGAACCACTGACCGAAACTCAGGTAAATTGGTTTCCATGGTTTAAGCCGCTGGGCAGCACAAATTAAAAGTCAAGTGACAGCAGAGGTTTGGGAAACTACCTCATAATTCGGCACCCTGGGCGCCAACAGCGCAAAGGCATGGCTCGATGGGGCGCAAGTTTGTCGGGCGGCGCCTCGAAAGCGGTTGTGCAGATCTGATCCAGGAGCCACGATTACTCTGATTTTATTATGGTTTTTTCTGTCGGCTTTTTTCGTATGGCAGACGCGAAAGTCATTGGGAGGTCGAGGCCTCGCTGAGTGCGTCGTTGTTCCCCAGTTCACGAACCCATGGCAGCTAGGATAATATCAGCCTCATAATCTAATGCGCTCCGGAAACGCGTCCTCATGCGTAGACGCCAAAGTCCCTTACTTCTCGGAATATTTAGATCCTAATGAAAGAAGAAACGGAGGAGCAGTAGCATTGGCTCGCGGAAGCCGTCATGCCGGTTGCAATCGATCGCACGACCAAATGCTACTTAGAATACACGATGAGTGTGAGTATCAATTTGATGGCTTCGATGGATCTCTTCGCAAGAGCGCGTGCCGGATTATTGGGAATTTCTTGTTTACTCCCCACGACTGCGAACGCAATCGACGAGATTCAAGTGTACAATGCAGACATTGCTCAACCAGGACAATGGGCGATCGAACAACACCTCAATTATACCCACCAGGGCCACACCTCCCCTGATTTCCCCGGAGCGGTAGTTTCAAACCGCGCTTTGAATGGAACCCCGGAGCTCGCCTATGGAGTCACGCAATGGTGGGAAATCGGGTTTTACGCGCCGTTTGCGGTCGACCAAAATGATCGATTTTTGTCGAATGGCGCGAAATTGCGTAATTTGTTTGTTGTCCCGGATGCAGCCAATCGAAGCTTCTTCTACGGCGTAAACTTCGAGTTCAGCTATCAGACGCCGCCTTTCTCACAAACTCGATACGCGCTGGAGATTAGACCAATCATCGGTACGCGCAACAAAGATTGGGAGTTTATCGCAAATCCAATTATCGATATCGGGCTTGGTTCGGCAGGGGAAATTAATTTCGCTCCCG
>Ga0207766_1000248_pt1 | contig 11422 bp, 11 predicted proteins | sample LuqExpMetageno68_FD_187825 | JGI IMG/M metagenome (GOLD analysis project Ga0207766, IMG submission 187825) | Tropical forest soil microbial communities from Luquillo Experimental Forest, Puerto Rico - Sample 68 (SPAdes) | ecosystem: Environmental > Terrestrial > Soil > Tropical forest ...
AAATTTGATGGTAAGCGGTATCGACCGAAATTCGAGTGAAACTGCGCCAAGGGCAATGTCACGCATTTATGGTAATTGCCTCGGTTTCGCGATGTGAGCGTTAGGTCTGCTTCACCCTAATATGCAGTCTCAGGCTGCCTGATCTTATTACACGCGGGGCCGTTTGCCGATTCGCCGTTGTGATTGAACGGGACGTTTTAGCACTACGCCACATCGACGCGGCTGAAAGGGACGCGGTCATGAAAGCCTCCGTACTTCCTAAAAGGTACGCTATTGCGACCGCGGTTGCCTTGCTGGCTGCAACGCCGTTTGCAGTAACAGCGCGCGCGCTTGACATGGTGATCTCTACAAATGACGGCCCTCGTACCGCCATCGTTCTGCCAGCTGGGCAGAGCCCGCGTCCAACGGTGATCGTGCTGCACGGGGCGGCCGCGACCGCTGAGATCATTGTGCGCGAGTCAGGCTTTGCCGAGGCGGCGGCCGCCGCCGGCTTCACGGCCGTATTTCCGCAAGGATTTTACCGGCGGTGGCACGACCTGCGTTCGGGTGGTTTCGATGGGCCAGACGACGTCGCTTTTCTGCGCGCTCTGACCACCAGGCTGATCGAAGAGAAAATCGCTTTGCCAACACGCATCTATATCGCCGGCATTTCCAACGGCGGCGCGATGAGTTTCACGATGGTATGCAAAGCGGGGAACCTGTTGCGCGGCATCGGAACCGTCATTGCCAATATGCCGGTGGGGATCGAGCCGTGCAATCCGCCACCGATGGCGCTCGTCATGGTCAATGGCACTGCCGATCCATTGATGCCTTACAATGGCGGTAAAGTCGGATGGCTCAGCGGAGGCGGCGCCTTCTGGAGTGTCAAACAAACTGTTGATTTGTTCACTCACCGCAATGGCTGCACTGCGAGCACTGAACGACCGCTTTCCGGTGGCGATCATCACGAAGGCCCGCACGTGTTGGAGATCACCTGGCAAAATTGCAGCTCCGGCCATCCCGTCATACTTTACCGCGTCGACGGTGGCGGGCATCAGATCCCTGGCATGCCTACCTTCCTGTCGTTCTGGCTCGGCCGAACCACCAGCGATATCTCAGCCGCGAGTGTCATCATATCTGCCTTTGCCCGCGACACTGGGGAGGCCAAATGAAGGGAGAATCGCTCGGCGCTGAGCCTCGTCGCACCTTTGCTCAACGAGTTCTACCGTGTAGCGTTACAAAAAGGTGTACCGTTCAATCGACGAGCTGCAGGCTCACCGCGTTCCCAAGTGTGACGATAAATTCTCGCCGCCTCATGGGATTACTCCCGTGGTGGAGAACTGCCTTCTTTTATAGAGGTCCAATAAGGACATTCGCTGGCCGTTACTCGATGACCTCATCGGCGCGCTGCTGAAATTGCGAGGACACACTGAGCCCAAGTGCCTTGGCGGTTTTCAAGTTGATCACCAAATGGTATTTCGTGGGCAACTGCACAGGGAGATCTCCCGGCTTTGCCCCACGCAGAATCCGGTCGACGTAAACTGCGGCGTCCCGCCAAAGATCCCTTCCGTCGATGCCGTACGACACCAACCCGCCACTGGTGACAAATTTGCGGTACGAGTAGACGGCCGGCAGATGAAACCGCGCGGCCAATGCGACAATCAGTTCGCGGTTGTCAAATGTGGGCGGAGCCGGCGCTACAACGAGGCCACCATTCGGTTCCTGCGCAAATCTTGTGATGGTTTCCTCAATGTCTGCTGCATTGCGCACGGCAGCCGCCGTGACCGCGACCCCGAATGCAGATGAGGCCGCCTCTGCTGCCCGTACGAATGCCACGTTGGCCGCGATACTCGGATGGTGCACGATGGCTGCCCGCCTTATTCCTGGCGCAAGCTCCTTAAGCACCTCTAGCCATTTCCCAGCGATCGCTGGCTCGAAACTAGGGAATCCCGTGATGTTGCCGCCGGGATGCGCCAGGTTCGAAACGAAACCGCTCCCGACAGGATCGGACGCTTGTGTAAATACGATGGGTATCGATTGGGTGACCTGCATCAGCGACGAGACAGCTGGGTTTGCGTAAGCAAGGATGACATCAGGCGAAAGTCCAACCAACTCAGCGCTCGCGGCACGAGTGCGTTCAGGATTCCCATCAGTAAAACGATAATCAATGTGAACGTTGCCGTCTTCGGTCCAACCGAGTTCTTTAAAGCGCTGCTTGAACGCGGCGAGGAGAGCTTGCGTTTCGGGATCGGCCTGGAATGGGATCAGCACGCCGATCCGCCGGACGCGCTCTCCGCGTTGTCCAAATGCTACGAGCGGCCGACTAGCTACTGCGCTGCTTATCAGTGTAATGAACTCGCGCCGCCGCATCGTCGGCCCCGAGGCTCAGGACAGGACATCGTATCAATCCTTACAAGGACTCCGGAAGTGGGCCGGTTGACCTCCGCCAACGCGCGCTTTGGCTTCAAAAGCGAACGTTGGTGATAGTCCTCAGCATTGCCCGTTTTACCTCCCAGAGCAGATATTCAGCAGCGCGTTTAACCACTGAGCCCCCAAGAATCCGCAGCAAAATTCATTTTCCCGTGAAATTCGTCACAGGCAAAAAAGTACTTCGCGCCTTATTGTGCTCGGCACATTTGCAACCAGGGGGCTGCTACATGGCAAATAAGAAAGCTGTAAGACGCGTACGCTGGTCTAAAGACGATTATCGTACGCTAAAGGCGCATTCAAAGGCGAAGACACCGGTGGTCAAAATTTCCAAGCAGATGAAACGCACCATCGGTGCCCTGCGCCAGAAGGCGCTCAAGCTTGGAATCGGCCTCGGGCATCAGCGATAGAAGCTGAACTCTATGGTCGCCTCTCCAAGGTTGGAAGTCACAATCGGATGTTGGTAGTAATTGCCGGAAACAGCCTGTCCTTTTGGCATAGGCTGCGTGACCGGTGGGATTAGGGCAACGGGTCCACGCCGCAAGAGGCGATATGTGCGGCGTTATCTAATGCGACCGAGCGATCTGCGTTAAAGGTCTAGCTATCGTAATACGGTACCGCATCGGCTTCATCACAGCACCTACCAACATCACTACCGCGCTGACTTTCATACCACGCGACGTAAGGAGATGATGCTTACTCCGACTTCCATCTCGCCTGTAATAGCGAGGTGAGCAGCAGACCTATAAACAACAGCACGAGCTTGATCTTTCGACTCCCTACGGATGGTCGAAAGTATTTTCGCGTAACGGTGGCTGTCATGGATGCAATGATAGGGATCAATGGGTCAGGAGTATTTACCAACCGGCATATCCCTTGCGTTGCCGTGGAGTTTCGAGCAAGAACCACGGCGTGACTAAAGCTAGTAATCTTTTTCCTTCGGCGGCATGCTAGGGAGGCTGTAAATGGCGACAAGAAAGAAAGCCAAAGGCAAGGCCAAGACAAAGCGCAAGAAACCCCCGAAGACTAAGACGGTCCAAAAAAAGCCGCCGAAGAAGGCGCAGGTCCGGCGTGCATCACCCAAGAAAGAAAGACCGACCGCGAAGGCTGGGGCCAAAACGGCACCGGCTAGCCAATCCGCACAGCCGGCGCAACCTGCTCTGCTAGGCGAACGTATCGGTGTCGTGACCCATTATTACGGCCACCTGTCCGTCGCGATCTTGCGGCTCGAGTCGGGTACGCTGCGCGTTGGTGACATGATCCACATCCGCGGGCACACCACTGATTTCAGCCAACGTGTCGAGTCCCTCGAAGTCGATCACGCCCCAGCGACGGAAGTGGGCCCAAACGACGATTTTGGCCTAAAGGTAGACGGGCATGTGCGCGAGCACGATGTCGTCTATAAAGTGCGGCCGTAGCGCTTCATTAGCCACGTTTACGACGTCCTTTAGTTGGACCAACAATTGGACTACCGACATGCGAAATGGATGCACGATGTACACGGAACGTTTCGCACGCAACCGGTCATCGTGCCAACTTTGCACTTTACATCTTCGCACCAGTCCAGGTCATAAGATGACAAGATGACCTGGTGACGAGCTGCACGTTGGTAACACGGTGCCATTGGTGGCTGCAGCGGACTTCAGTTCTGGTGCCCAAGCCAACCCTAAGCTAATATTTTATTTTACTGTCACCGATCAGTGCGGGCCGGTCAGGAACGCTCGCTGCGATAGCTCTGATGAATGATTTGTGGCGCCTCACCGCGACCGAGGTCGTAACGAAACTACGGAAGCGTGAGCTCTTCCCGCTAGAACTTGTGGATGCCGCAGCATCGCGGATCGACGCCGTAGAACCGAAGGTCAATGCCCTGCCCATCCGCTTCCTCGACGAGGCGCGTGAGCATGCAAAGCGCTTTAGGAGTGAGAGTCGCGACGACCCTGGCTGGCTTGCCGGACTGCCGATAGCCGTCAAGGATTACAATGACGTAGCTGGGCAGTTGACCACCTACGGCTCGCCTATCTTTGCCAACTACCGTGCACCATTAGATGACCGCACGATCGCAACGCTCCGTGCCAACGGGGCGATTCCACTTGCCAAGTCGAACGTGCCGGAATTCGCCGGAAGCCACACCTTCAACCCTGTCTGGGGTGTCACGCGCAATCCATGGAATCCCGCCCGTACTGCCGGAGGCTCTTCCGGTGGCGCTGCTGCTGCGCTCGCGGCGGGTGAAGTTTGGCTTGCGAACGGCTCATGCTTAGGCGGATCGCTACGTATTCCCGCAAGCTTCTGCGGCATTGTTGGCCTGCGCCCCAGTCCAGGTGTAGTGCCGCGAGGCGATGGATTGCCTGCCTTCGACAGCCTGTGGGTGGACGGCCCAATGGCGCGCAACGTGCCCGATCTGGCACTGATGTTGGATGCGATGGCTTTATTGACGCAACATGACCCTCTATCTCGCCCAATCCCGGAGGGCGGCTTCCAGCGGGCGCTCAGGCACGTGCGGCCCCCTCGGCGCATTGGCTATAGTTCTAACTTCGGCCTGCGCAGCATCGATCCGGAAGTCGGGAGGATTTGTCGAGTAGGTGCCCAACGCTTCACAGAAATGGGCTGCGTGGTGGATGACGAGGCACCAGATTTCTCCGGCGCGATAGACTGCTTTCAGGTGTTGCGCGCCCTTCTTTTTGCTGATGTGCGCGGTGATTTGCTGCCTCGAGAACGTGAACGCATCAATCCTGATATCGTATGGAATATCGAGAAAGGCCAAAGCCTCACTGCAGACGCGATCATTCGGGCGCAGCACCAGCGGCACACGCTGTTTCATCGCGTTGCTCGATTTTTTGATTCCCATGATCTGCTTATATGTCCCACTGTCGCGGTCACTCCGTTCTTGGTTGAGCAACGATTCCCTGTCGAGATCGCGGGCGAAAAATTGACAACTTACATCGACTGGATGTTCCTGACCTTCGTCATTACCTTGGTTGGATGTCCTGCCATTTCATTGCCCTGCGGCCTGACTCAGGACGGATTACCCGTCGGACTTCAGCTCGTTGGGCGACCACATGGCGATGCCGAACTGCTCGGTACGGCGTTGCTGCTGGAAAAAGCTCTCGGCTTTGATCGTCACGTGCCATTGGAGATTTAACTTAATTTTTAACTGAGCGATTGCTGAAGTATTGATTTTCTAATGGCGGCGACCCAGCTGCAGGTCGCCATAACGAGAGTCGCGCGAATTACTGGCGGTCATCTAAAGCCGCTTCGTCTTGTACCCTGGGGGGACTAACAGGCCCGCAGGTATCATATTCAGGTTTTCGGAAGCCCGGCCAACTCGGTCGACATTGTCCCCTGGGACAATATCGCGGGACCTTGCTCAGCGACCATCGATTGGCGCTTCCTCATCGAGCACCTTCCAGCCGATATAACGGAGCGGCTCCTCAATTGGCTCGCCAGCAATTTGCCAGAGGTGATTTCCCGCAGCGATTAAGAGTTTCCTTACGATTAATTTGAAATCCAATTGAATGAGAGTGAATGACATTTATCGTGCGAGCCAGCGCCAGTGATCCACAATGCTCCGCACTATGGCAAGCAGGCAAGAGGTTATTCAAATGCAAGTCCCGAAGCCACGACCTTCCTATGTGGAGGCCTGGCATCTCTGGACGGTCATCATTCCAAGACGATCAATCACAGGTCGCCTATTGTGGGGCACAGTTTTGCGTCGGTGGAACAACAGCCGATGGATTTATAAGAAATACGCAAAGAGCGAAGAATACCGTGCGTCGGCGCGCGCGCTGTTCAAAGAATGCAAGAAGGCCGTCTCGTACGCAGGCCGAGGGCTGCGGTTTTGAGTGCGTAGCTTTTTTTGGAGACACAAACTAAGCCCCGGCAATGTCCGGGGCTCTTGTTTATCTGAAAATAGAAAGCTGCACTTGGGAGCGCTAGTGAGAGGCGCGTAGCGCAGTAGCTCTGCACATTGTAGCGGGCGCTTTTGGATCTTGATCGAGCTTCTTGGCGGCTCCAAACTATAAGGCGCACCAGCTAACGTAGTTCCTCACACTTCTGTCAAGCAAGGTGCGCGTCGCTTCATTCAACTCCCAAGGCCCGTGACACGTATCGTAACCGTTCACAATACGCCTCTGGAAGGGCGAGTGTGACTTCAGAAGCATGGCCATTAACAGTCAACCCATGTCCGCTAATCTTATAGCCCGCCCGCTACAACATTTGCCCCACGGCAATGATAGAAACGGCACTCAGATGCCCAGAAACGCCTGGAGGCTCCGATGTCCGCTCCAGTATATGCCCTCAACCTCTTCAATGTAGCAGATCGCGACGAGTACCTTGCTTATTCGCGCCGCTCGGCCAAGGAAGTGCAGGCGCACGGCGGGCGCGTCGTGGCGCTTGGCAAGTTCCGCGAGGCGGCAGCCGGAGATATCAAGCCGCGCACGGTCATGATCCTCGTCGAATGGACGTCGAAGGCTGCCTTCGACAGTTACTGCAACGATCCAAGAATAGCCGACCTGCATCCGCACCGAGAGAAAGGCGCCCGCGACTACATCTGGCACCTCTTCGACAAGCTCGACGACCTGCGGCCCATCCTTAAGTGAGAAAACTCATGTCTTCTGTCGTTGACAAACCTATCAGCATTACAGTTAACGACGCCGTTCGCGTTTCCGGCTTGCTGCAAACGCCACCCCGGGCACGGGCTTGCTACGTGATGGCGCATGGCGCCGGAGCGGGAATGGATCATCCTTTTATGGTAGATGTGGCGCGGACACTCGCACTGCGCGACGTCGCCACTTTGCGCTACCAGTTTCCCTACATGGAGCGTGGCGCCAGGCGACCAGATCCGCCTCAAGTGGCGCAAGCAACGGTCCGCGCCGCCGTGGCGGCGGCGCTGAGTTTGCTACCGGAACTTCCGCTTATTGCCGGCGGCAAATCGTTCGGCGGCCGGATGACGTCACAAACGCAGGCGAAAGCTTCGCTGCAAGGCGTGTGGGGACTCGCGTTCCTCGGATTTCCGCTTCATCCGGCCGGCCGTCCATCGCAGGATCGGGCAGAACATCTGTTTGACGTACAAATCCCGATGCTGTTCTTGCAAGGCACCCGCGATGCATTGGCGTCGCTCGATCAACTTGAGCCGCTTTGCAAAAAGCTCGGCACCCTTGCAACGTTGAAGCTGTTTGCGGATGCCGATCATTCCTTTCATGTACCGGTGCGGACAGGCCGGAAAGATACGCAGGTCCTTGGAGACGTGGTGGATGTGCTTGCTGCGTGGCTCGACGGCGTCACCGATCGGCTGGGAAAAAAATCTTGATTGAATCCCGTTAGGTAAAGTAAACTTGGCTTTTTTGGGGTTGCACTCAGAAAGAGGGTCCCTCGGGAGTTAGCTGGAGCATCCCGTCAAGCGTCACCGTTGCTGAGTAGGCTGGCGAGCAAGACGCTGAAGATTCGCCGGCCCTCCGTCGGCAGCGCCACGGGGAAGATGTGCCGACTATTTACGGTCAACCACTATAACTAAGTCGCGAACGATAATTCTTAGCGCCTATGCCACAGCAGGCACTGAGGGGATTTACTGACCCACCATGCTACCTTCGCTTGCTAATGACCAAGGCGGTCGCCATAACAAATGCGTGCAGTTTGCGGGCAACACGGTATTATCAGACCCACATCAGAGGGGGCCATGTCCAACGTCACCGTGACCCGCGCCGCGAACCAATTCCATTTCGTGATGATCAAGCCGTCGCACTACGACGACGACGGCTATCCGATCCAATGGTGGCGGTCCGCGATCCCGTCCAATACGCTGGCCTGCCTGAACGGGCTTGCAGAGGACGCCCAGCGCCGCGCGGCGCTTGGTCCCAACGTGGTGTTGCATCTGCACACCTATGACGAAACCAACCGTCGGGTGCGACCGGATCGCATCATCCGCATGGTCCGCCGCGCCGGCGGCAAGGCATTGATTGGATTCGTCGGCGTACAATCCAACCAGTTTCCACGCGCCGTCGATCTGGCGCGCCCGTTCCTGCAGGCCGGCTTACCGGTTTGCATCGGCGGCTTCCATATCTCCGGATGCATGGCGATGCTGCCGGAGATGCCAATGGAAATGCGGGCGGCGCAGGCTATGGGCATCTCGTTTTTCGCCGGCGAAGCCGAAGACGGCCGGCTCGATGCGGTGCTGCGCGATGCTTACAACGGCAAGCTGAAGCCGATCTACAACCACATGAGCGATCTGCCGTCGCTCGAAGGCCAGCCCGCGCCGATGCTGCCTAAGAAGATCGTACAGCGCACCTCAGGCAATATTTCGAGCCTCGATCTCGGACGCGGCTGTCCTTACCAGTGCTCGTTCTGCACCATTATCAACGTGCAGGGACGTAAGAGCCGCGTTCGCAACGCCGACGATTTCGAGCGTGCAGTGCGCGAGAACTATGCGCAGGGTATCAATCGGTTCTTTATCACCGACGACAATTTTGCGCGCAACAGCCACTGGGAAGAGCTGTGCGACCGAATGATCAAGATGAAAGTCGATGAAGGCATGGACATCGGCTTCGTCATCCAGGTCGACACGCTCTGCCACAAGATTCCGAATTTCATCGAGAAGGCGACCAAAGGCGGCGCGCGTCGCGTCTTCATCGGCATGGAGAACATCAATCCGGATAACTTAATTGGCGCCAAGAAGCGACAGAACAAGATCACCGATTATCGCGAGATGTTGCAGAAGTGGCGCGCATATGGCGCGATGACATTCGCGGGCTACATCCTAGGCTTCCCTGGCGACACCAAGGAATCGATCCTGCGCGATATCGAGGTTATCAAGCGCGAACTCCCGGTTGACGTGCTCGAATTCTTCTTTCTCACACCCCTGCCGGGCTCGGAGGACCACAAGGTGCTCTGGCAGAAGGGCATCTGGATGGATGCCGACCTCAACAAATACGACCTTACCCATCGGGTCTCGCATCATCCGAAAATGTCGGATGCCGAATGGGAAGAGGCCTATCACGCGGCGTGGAAGGCCTATTACACGCCCGAACACCTGCGCACGATCCTACGCCGCGTCGGCGCCAACAAGCTCGGTCTACTCAATTCGATGCGGTCGTCGCTGTTGTGGTTCAACACCATGATCCCGTTCGAGAACGTGCATCCGCTGGAAGGAGGCATGCTGCGCATGAAGCGCCGGTGCGATCGCCGCCCGAGCTTGCCGCTGGAAAGCCCGTTCGTGTTCTATCCGCGTTACTGGTTCGGCACGCTGCGCAAGCTGCGCGGCCATTGGTCAGTCTATCGCCTGCTCAGGCATATAAAAAAAGAGGTGGAGAGTGCGCCGGACCGCTGGTCCTACAGCGACCTGGCGATCGCGCCGCTGCGCGATAACGAGGCCGATGCGCTCGACCTTTTCCACGTGACCCGTGGCGGCGAGGATGCGCTGGCGCGCCGACGGCGCAACGATGCGATCCGCAGCCACACCGGTCAAAAGGACGTGGTGGTCGCTGCCGAGTGAGAGGCAGTGGGTGCATCGAAACTGCCTGCTACGCTCCTGTTCCCGGGTAAAATGTGCGCTCCAAGGATTGCAGCTTAAAGAGGATGATATTGCTTTTTCTGCTTAACGTATTGCAGTTAGTAGAACATAATTCTATTTGGCGCAGTAGGCCCGATAATATCTTTAGGGATCCGCCATGACCGATCTGTCCGTTGATGCAAGCTTGTTAGCAGCTCACTGGGAGCGAAGCTCTGATAAGGCACCGAGTAATCGCCAAGTCGTAGCTATCGCTTTCGTATTGCTCTCAGGCGGCGCACTTGCGCTGGCGGCAACGTACTCGTGGCGGCAAGCTGCTTTGTTTGTACTCGGCGGTGCTCTCGGCCTCGTCCTCTATCACGCACTGTTTGGCTTTACATCTGCATGGCGCGTGTTCATCGCGGACGGTCGCGGTGCGGGGCTTCGAGCGCAGATGTTGATGCTCGCGGTGGCGGCGATCTTATTCTTTCCAACTTTGGCGCATGGAACGCTGTTTGGCCAACCGGTACACGGGGAGTATGGCGCAGTCGGGCTGTCCGTGCTGGTTGGCGCATTTCTATTTGGCGTCGGAATGCAACTTGGTGGCGGTTGTGCTTCCGGCACCCTTTACACTGTCGGCGGCGGCAACACACGCATGTTGGTAACACTGGCAGCTTTCATCGCTGGATCGGCTCTCGGCGCCCTTCACTTGCCTTGGTGGTCGGCGCAGCCAAATATCGGCACCGTCTCACTGATAGATATTTTCGGCTGGGCTCCGGCGCTGGCGATTAGTTTGGGCCTGTTTGCTGCCGTTGCCGCTCTAACTGTTTGGATTGAAAAGCGGCGGCACGGGCAACTTGACGGTGGCGTCGGTGCGCGACACAGCCGCTGGCAGCGTTTGCTGCAGGGACCGTGGCCCCTCTTGGCTGGCGCTGTCGCTCTTGCCATCGGAAATTTCGCAACGCTCTATCTCGCCGGGAGACCGTGGGGTGTCACCTCTGCGTTCGCGTTGTGGGGTTCAAAACTCGTCGCGACAACTGGCGTTGATGTGGCATCGTGGGGCTACTGGCAGTCTCCGGCCCGCGCGCAGGCGTTGCAGCAAAGTATCTTCGCTGACATTACCTCTGTAATGGACTTCGGCATCATTCTTGGTGCGTTGATTGCCGCGGGACTTGCTGGAAAATTTTCGCCAAGCTGGTCAGTGTCAATACGGTCGCTTGTCGCCGCCATAATCGGTGGATTACTGCTTGGTTATGGGGCGCGGCTGGCTTACGGATGCAATATCGGCGCGTACTTTAGTGGGATTTCGTCAGCGAGCCTACACGGATGGCTTTGGCTCGTAGCCGCCTTTGGCGGCAGTATTCTTGGCACGCGGCTTCGTCCATTGTTCGGACTGTCAGTCGAGAAAACCAGAATAACAGGGTGCTAATTGCCGGCCCTTAGCGACTGCCGGCATCCTGCGCACACATCAATGTCCGCTTCTCTAATCGGCCGTTTGGGGTCAAGCACTTTCAGACTATCCACCAGTGCAGTGTCGAT
>Ga0207766_1000250_pt1 | contig 11389 bp, 9 predicted proteins | sample LuqExpMetageno68_FD_187825 | JGI IMG/M metagenome (GOLD analysis project Ga0207766, IMG submission 187825) | Tropical forest soil microbial communities from Luquillo Experimental Forest, Puerto Rico - Sample 68 (SPAdes) | ecosystem: Environmental > Terrestrial > Soil > Tropical forest ...
AAAAACTGATGACCTTGCCGCCGGCCGCCTCAATTAGCTTCCGCACGGCCGGTTCTCGGTCCTCCGGTGCGGCAAGCAACCTCTTAGCATATTCCTGGGTGAACCGCCCACGCGTAACCAGTCTAAACATAGATGCCTCCCGTTGCGATTTGCGTCTATTGTGGTCGATACAATACCGTCAGTGAAACCAGAACGCTGAAAGTAGAACAGCGACCGGTAAAATAACGCCCACGATCCAAATCAACAGTTCGCGCCAACTCGTCATGGCACGGCCTCATGCGCTGGCCCCCACATTCTAGGGACACCGCCATGCGCACCGTTATGAAATATTCACACGTATCCGATTAGAAATCGTGTCACGTTATGTGGCGCCGGCGCACTCCACCTCCGACTAACTCGCGCCAGTGTCCCGCTTGGCGCAATCACAAGCGTATTCTTGTAAAGCCAAGTTGATTACTGCTCTCCGTCAAAGGCTGCGCCTTAAACTGCGCAGTCGTTTTCAGACAGATAGAAACTAAGCCCCGGGCAATGTCCCGCGGTTTTTCGTTGGCAGAATGGGCTGCTCGACCTTTCTCCGACGAGCTAAAAATATCAGGAACGCAGCGAGCGGTACGTTGATCGCGGTAACAAGCGCAATCGCGCGTGCCATATCAGCGGCGAATGTGTACCAGTCCATCAAGCCTCCAAGAAATCAATGTGGACAAAGCTAACGATCCGGTGCGCAACGGGTTCCGTCAAGTCACCCTCAGTGCAGCGCAACAACGCGAAATTTTATTTCCAATTTTGTGACCTATTGCGTAACCGGAATTTGCTTTTCGCAACCGCTAGAGGAGATTCTTCTAGCCTGTGGATAACTCAATTTGACTTCCAATTGTCATCCAATTTTCGTTTCACGCTGGTTTCCTCGGTTGAATGACAAGGCCGATTTGGATTTGAGGATCACATGCGTCTGTTGACCTCGCCAGCTCCTTCACCGACTGCGACCGTTTCACGCTGCCCACAATGTGGTGCGGCTGCAAATATTAGGCTTATCGAACCCGATCTGCATCCACGCAAAGCTTGGCACGTTTTTGAATGCGAAGAATGTGGATTACCACGCGCCTACTTAATCGATCACGATGACCAGCGCGACATGCATTCTGACCAAGGTGATATTCCACTAGCGCCTAATTAAACCGCGCGCACCAGCGACGGTCTAAAATTTTTGTTTATATTTTTTCTGGCGATTGCCGGCGTCAGCGAAGTACCCATCACGCGCGCGGTCTCGCTGCCGGCGATTATCAAGGGCTTGAAAGGTTTGTTGGCAGACGGAAAGGAAGCTTACGATCTTCTGAAAATGCGTCCAAAAATGCTTATAAAACTTGCGAGAAGTATTTGCGACCAAATCCTGAATCACCCGCTCGTCGTCGGTCATGGCGCCTCATAGGTTCAAGCCGCCGCATCGTAATGGGCTTCGATGCGGTAACCATCGGGGTCTATGACGAAAGCGGCATAGTAGCTAGCACCGTACTCGGCCCGCAGACCCGAGTGCTCCGTTGTCGCGCCCTCCCGCGCTGATCGCGGCCGCATAGAACGCATCCACGCTCTTGCGCGTCGGAGCGGAGAAGCAGAAATGCAATCCTGACTCCATGTCGGGCGCTACCGGACGCTTTGCTGAGCTGATCCAGAGTGCGATTGTACCGTGTCCGTAGCCGAGCGATCCCTCTCCTTCGCTGAGGCACACGTAGCCGAGCGGTTTCAGTGCAGCGTCATAGAACCCCTTTGCAGTTCCAATGCTACGAACGCCTATCGAGACATGATCGATCATCAGACTCGTCCTTCAATGATGCGGTTTGGAGTTACTGCATGCGCCGAGCCAGGAACTCAGCTTGAAGCTGCCATGTTTTGCCGTTATCGCGCGAGCGTTCGCCGATCCAGCGGAACGATTCGGCGGTGACATCGGTAAAGCTCCAGCGTACCGCTTCTCCCGCATCGTTGGTTCCCTGCTGGACGATGTCGTCGCCATGTGCACGTCCAACTTGGCGCGTGTAAAACTGCCGTAGTGGGTCGCACCAAAGAATGTGCCAGGCGTCGAGGTCTGGATCGTAGACGCGCAGTGTGGTGCCGTAGAAGATGCCAGGCAGAATCCACACGTCCTGAATGGCCCGGCCTTCGAGCACCCAACCAAAATGAATCTCACCGGGACCTTCGTGTTTGGTGCCATCATCGCGGTACACAATTGCGTCCATAGTCCAATGGCCGATGAGCCAACTGTAAAGTTTCATCTTGTCCGCTCGATCAGCGGCCGGGCTGGCGGAATGAAGCGCATCGATGAACGAGTTTCCGGTCACGCTGGAACCTCCATGTAGTCGCAGGATTGCCTTAACCTAAGTCATCGCACCTCTCCCGAACTTGGGAAAAATTGCTAAACTGTAGCTCATGGCGCTTAATTCCCGTCTCCTGGCAGCAGGCTCCGGCTGGCGGGTCGAAGATGTGGTGTGCACCTTCGGCCCGAATGATCGGCCATTCGAGGAGCGGCACGAAACACCCTGCATTGCGCTGGTGACGAGCGGAACATTTCAGTACCGCTCAGAACGCGGATCAGTTCTGCTTTCCCCGGGGGCGCTGTTGCTTGGCAATCACCACCATTGCTTCGAGTGCACCCATGAGCATGCCACCGGGGACCGCTGCCTCTCCTTCCACTTCACGCCTGAATTCCTGGATACTGTCCTAGCCCAGTTATCGGGGGCACGACGATCCTCGTTCGTGATTCCGCATCTACCGCCTCTTCCGGCGTTGTTACCGATCCTAACCGCGGCCGAAGCTGCGCGAGATGATGAAGGTGAACACGGTTTTGAGGAACTGGCGCTGCAGCTTGCGGGGGCAGTATTCACCGTCCAGGCCGGCGCCGATTGGAAGATACCGACGCCGACCCGAGGCGACCAGCGGAGCGTTAGCGCGACACTGCGCCAGATCGAGGCACAAGCGCAGGAGCCGCTGTCGCTACACGATCTCGCCGCTACGGCGGCGATGAGCCCGTACCACTTCTTGCGCACCTTCCGTGGCATCGTCGGTATGACTCCGCACCAATATATATTGCACACACGGCTGCACCGTGCGGCGGTCCGGCTGCGCCGCACAGACGATAGCATTGCGGCGATCGCCTTCGATGCCGGCTTCAACGATCTCTCGACGTTCAATCGCCGCTTTCGGCGAAAAATGGGATTAACTCCAGGCGCCTACCGCGCGTGTCCCACCCCAAGAACAAAGGTCGCGTGACGCGCCTCTACTCTGAGACACCGAGACAAATGCAGGCGGCTGAAATTATCCTCTACCGCTATGGAACCAAAAAGCGCTTTGCGCGTTTTCGATGATTCGGTCGAGCGCTTTGTAATATTCAGCTTAGCCAGCAGGCGACGCTGTAAATCAGCGATAACCTGCTCGCTAACGCGGCGGCGTTCCAGCTACCATGGCAATCTGGAAGGCGCTTCGCCAAACGATGTTTTCGGCATACGTGAAATCGCAAAGACATAGGCAGCTGCTTGGTCACGCAGCGTTGCTTATCGCTTATGTGCTTACGGGCTGGATAGGACTTTACCTTGCGGTGCCCCCCGGTTACGCGACGGCTATTTTCTTGCCTGCGGGCATCGCAGTGGCGGCGGTTTTTGCGTTTGGTGCAAGTAGTCTACCCACGATCTTTCTAGCCTCTTTTTTACTCAATATTTTCTTTGGCAGTTCACCTCCACATAATTTGGATTGGTTGCACGCCGGAGCCGCCCTCGTTATTGCGGCGGCCTCAAGTACGCAGGCTGCTGTCGGTGGCACGCTGCTTCGCTGGACTATAGGATATCCCACTGCATTAGATAATCCTCGTGATTTGTCGTTCTTCCTGCTGCTTCCTCCGGCTTTTTGTCTGATCAGCGCAACGGTTTCGATAAGCGGTATTTGGCTGCTCGGAGTTGTGCGATCATCCGAGTTACCGAGCAATTGGATAACCTGGTGGGTTGGCGACACGCTCGGTGTAATAGTGTCGCTACCGATAATCCTTGTGCTGTTTGGAGAGCCAAGAGGGTTGTGGCGTTTAAGGTTGCGCTATGTCGCTTTCCCTATGTTTCTGTGTTTTGTACTTTTCGTTTCAATCTTTATACGAGTCAGCAAATGGGAACATGAACAGTCACTTCTGGAATTTCAGTTACGGTCGCAACAATTCGCTGACACGACCAAGGCGAATCTCGAACAAGAAGCTCTTTTTTTAGACCAACTGTCGAGCGTTTTCGCGAACCGTCACGATCCGATAACGCGACAGGATTTTCGTAATCTGGTGCAGCAACTTCTCAAACATTTCCCCGTCATTCAGGCGGTCGAATGGGCGCCACGCGTTCTTAACTCGGACCGACAAGCATTTGAGGCTACCGAAAGAGCAGAGATGCCAGGTTTTGCAATTCGCGAGCAGAGCCAAAGCGGACATCTGCAGCAGTCGAGTGTGCGACGGCTGTATTACCCAGTGACATATGTAGAACCGCCTGCAGCGAACGAAGCTGCGATAGGTTATGATCTGTTGTCAGATGCAGTCCGAGCGCGTGCACTTGAAGCCGCCGTCGAGACCGGAAACACGGCTGCCAGCGCACCGATTCGTCTTGTTCAAGAGCGCGCGGAAGAGGCCAGCACATTGTTAATTCGGTCAGTACCGGCAGGATCAAACGGGCCGGGCGTTGTTTTAGTTGTTCTCAGAATGGCAAGTTTCGCGAAATCACTGACCAATTCCACATCACCCACTCTCGGAGCCAAACTCATTGATACAGAAGCAGGCTCTAACTTGTACAACTCCTTGCCATCCACGTTGGTGTCGCCACCGTATGAGCACACACTCGATTTCGGAGGCCGACATTTTCTCCTACAAACCGCGCCGACCGCCTATTATATAGCCCAACATCGTGGCTGGCAGAGTTGGACGGTTCTTGCCGGGGGATTTTTTGTGCTGGGTTACTTGGAGCTCTTCTTCTGCTCGGTAGCGGTCACACTTATCGTTTCGAGAAACTGGTTCACCGTCTGCAAGCCAGAGAAGCCGAGCTTGAAAATATTATAACTCGGACTCCGTTTATGCTCATCCGCTGTACTCCTGATTTACGTTATCGATTTGTCAGTCCTGCCTATGCGGAAATGCTCGGTCACCGTCCGGAGGATCTAATTGGCAAGTCTGTGGCCGAAATTGTCGGACCTGAGGGATTTCAGACTGTGCTCCCGCACATCCAAAAGGTCTTGAAAGGCGAACGAGCGGAGTATGAAGCCGAGGTCGACTATATGGCTGTTGGAAAGCGTTTTTTGCACGGAGTCTACACGCCGGACACGGATGAGGATGGCAAGGTCATAGGTTGGATCGCCTCAATAGTGGATCTCACGGAGCGCAAACAGGCTGAAGCGCAGCGCGATCTGCTGGTGGCCGAAATAAATCATCGTGTGAAAAACACGCTTGCCACCGTTGTTTCGATTGCTCACCAGTCGTTCTCAAAGGAACGTGCATTTGAAGAATCACAACGCTCGTTCACGGACCGTATTGAGGCGCTTGCCCAAACCCATACTCGCTTGGCTGAAGCCAACTGGTCGGGCATGTCTCTCGAAACCATCATTCGTGATGAAACAGCGCCCTATCGAAGTCTTGACAATGTACGAATGGTCGGTCCCGACGTGACCCTGAATCCGAAGCAAGCTGTAAGTCTCGGGCTCGCCATCCATGAGCTAGCCACAAATGCGGCAAAATATGGCGCCCTATCGACGAAGAATGGTTCGGTTCAAGTTACTTGGGAAGTCACCACCCCAACGAGTGAGGTACGCATTACTTGGATCGAAGACGGTGGTCCGACCGTAACCCCGCCCCATCTCAGCGGATTCGGCCGACTGTTGCTAGAACGAGCATTGGGGTCTGATCTGAACGGGACAGTTAAATTGGACTTCAGAAAAGAGGGGTTGCATTGTTTGATTACTTTTCCCCTCAACGCGTTCTCCAGCAAACGCAGTGGATATGCCGAACTGGCTCCCGCCGCACATACTGCTGATGGTTTTTCGCCCGGCTTCACGAAAAAAGACCAAACATCTGTGTCGGCTCTCGCGGCGACGCGAGTTTTAGTAGTCGAGGACGAGGCGCTGTTGGCACTTGAAATTCAAGACCTCTTGAAAGCTGCTGGGTGCAAGGTCGTCGGTCCCTTCAGCGAGCTCGGCAAGGCCAGCGCAGCAATAGCTTTAGAAGGAATTGATCTCGCTCTTTTGGACACCAATCTCAATGGAGAAATGGTTTATCCACTCGCGGACGATTTGCTGGCACGTGGCATTCCATGCATTTTTGTCACCGGCTACAACTCATCCGATTTGCCGGAATGTTTTCAGACGCTGCCACGAATTGCGAAGCCATTTATTCCTTCGGCATTGATCGAGTTACTGAGGAAGGCAAAATCTGGAACTGCTGCAAATATCGCTGCACAATGATTCCAGCAAACTGTGCACCTCCCGAGTCAGCCAGAGATCAAATTCGGATATTGATTGCGTGCTGCGACAAGTCTGCTTTGGGACGGTCGCCGCGCCAGACTTAAAGGACAGCTTTGGTTGAAAAACGGGCATTCTGCGATACAGCGGCCATGTCCGCTATACTCCAAAGCGGACATTCGACAGCATCCATCTCTTAATTGTATCGGATCTCAGGCGTGACACACGAGCAGCGGCAGCATTGGCGGCGCCGTCCCACAGCCGCGTTTTTGCGCGGTGCCGGGGCTGTGCTTGCGGCACTGCTATCGCCTGCAGCCGCACAAGACATTCGCGGGCTCGAAGCCTGCACCGCCGAAAAGCAGATGGAGCGTCGTACCGGATGCCTGCAGGCCAATGTCGAACTTCTTCAGCAGGCGCTCCTCAAACTTGCGCGTGAGACACAGGATAAGATTGCCGCCTCCGGTCGCGATCTTGCCGCTGTCCGAGCCGAGATCGCCGCGCTCAAATCAACAATCGACAAGCTGAACAGCGAGCTCGAGCAAATGAAGGCGAAGGCCGAACCCACCGGCAAGAAGTAGATGACAAACTCAAAATGCGTGCCGCGCGTTTAACGTCCGCTTTGAATCAAAAGTGGGACATTAGTGACATGTCCGGACCAATGCGCTTGGAGGAGCCGTCCAGCATTAATAACGGACACTCGAAGCCGTGTGCAAATGCTTGGCTATCAGCAAGCAGAATATAGCAGTGGCTATAGCGCGTTTCTGATATCATCAAATTATGACGATGCGGATCACCGGATCCCGACGGCGAGCGCCGTGGCAAGGCGCCCTACGGGCACTCATCATCACCGGCATTATCTTTTTGATCTGCCTCATTCTGTTGGAGCTCGTAGTTAGCTTCTTGGTAGATTGGCTGTGGTTTTCCGAGATCGGCTATCTGGACGTTTTCTGGACAACCATCGTTGCCGAAGTTGAAATCTTCATAGCGGTCTTCATCGCGACCAGCATTGTTCTTTGGGTGAATGGATTGCTCGCACTCCGCTTTTCCCAATCCCGAAGAGAGCATGATCCCGCCGATTTCGAATGGAAATCCGCGAGCACTACAACCTTGCCCGATGCGTTGGAATTCGCACGTCATCGGCTGCCGTGGCGAGTGGTAATTCCGGTCGGTGCCTGTTTTCTCGCCATGCTTGTCGCCTGGGGAGAGGTCGACAATTGGCGTGTCTTCCTACAATTTCTCTATCAGGTGCCTTATGGAGCGAACGACCCTCTCTACGACAAGGACATCAGCTTCTATCTCTTTACTTTGCCCGCCTTAGTCGCAATCAAAAATTGGCTAGTTTTCACGCTTTTCCTGAGCGCGCTCTTCGTAGCGGCGATCTATTGGGTACACGGCGACATCGAATACACCGCTCAACGTCGATCAATATCCCCAAAACCGATCGCTCATGGCTCGGTGCTACTCGGACTCTTTTTCGCGGTGAAGGCCTGGTCTTACGGTCTCGAGCGCTATCAGCTGCTCTATGGCGACAACGGTGTGGTGGTCGGCGCGAGCTACACAGACATCCATGTGGGATTGCCTGTCCTCTGGTTGCTGATCGGCCTTTCAATCATTGCTGCAATAGCCGCGTGGGCGAACGTCAAGGTGCGCACCTTTCGAATTCCCGTGGCAGCGGTGGTACTTGTTTTCGGCGGATCGTTTGTGTTCTTCGGCGTGATTCCAGCATTTTTCAATCGCGTGTTCGTCAAACCAAACGAACTGCAGCTGGAGAAACCCTATATCCAACGTAACATCGCGTTGACCCAACTAGCCTACAATCTTCATCAGATCACGGCGAAACCCTTCCCCGCCGAAAAAGACCTTACCTTCAAGACACTCGAGACCAACAAGGCAACTATAGACAACATACGGCTGTGGGACTGGCAGCCGTTAATGGATGCCTACGTGCAGTTGCAAGAGATCCGCACCTATTACAAGTTTCATGACGTGGACGTCGACCGCTATTGGCTGGATGGGGCGTACCAAAGCGTGATGCTTTCGGCTCGCGAGCTTAAATCCTCACTGCTGCCGCCAAACGCGCAAACGTGGGTTAACAGCCACGTGCTTTTCACCCACGGCAACGGCATAGTGATGAGCCCAGTCACCCGCAGCACTGCAGATGGACTGCCGGTTTTTTATCTTCGAGATATTCCGCCTATTTCGACTGGTGGCCCCGAGATCCGCGAGCCGCGTATCTATTATGGGGAAGAAACCGACACCTATGTCCTTGTCAAAGGAAGCACGCCAGAGTTCGACTACCCGAAGGGCAAGGATAATATTTACGCGACCTATGACGGCACCGGCGGCATTCCCATCGGCGGGATCCTGCGGAAAAACCTCTTTGCCTGGTACTTCGGTGACATAAACCTACTGCTCTCAGGCTATATCACCGGCGAGAGCCGCATCATGATCCGTCGTGACATCCGGGAACGGGTGCGGACGATTGCGCCATTTCTCCGCCTCGACCGCGACCCTTATCTGGTGATCAGTAGCGGAAAACTGTATTGGATGCAGGACGCTTATACGACAAGCAACTACTTTCCCTATGCGCAGCCGGTGCAACGGCTCGATCTCAACTACATTCGCAATTCGGTGAAGGTCGTCATCGATGCCTATAACGGGTCCGTTGACTTTTATCTGATGGACGTCGCGGACCCGATTGCACGGACATACCAACGAATCTTTCCAGATCTACTTAAGCCATTCGCCACCATGCCGCCGGACCTGCAGACGCACATTCGCTATCCCGAGGACCTTTTCCGGATTCAGGCGCAAGTCTATCAAGCCTATCACATGGAGGCAGCTGACGTTTTCTATAACCGCGAGGATCTCTGGCAGTTCCCGCGTGAACCCGGCGGCGGCGGCATAACCTTTATGAATCCTTACTACATCATCATGCGGTTGCCGGCAGAACCGCACGCCGAGTTCTTCCTCATGCTTCCTATGGTACCGAGCCGCCGCGACAACATGATCGCATGGCTCGCTGCACGCTGCGATCCGCCCGACTACGGCAAACTGATTGTCTATGAATTTCCAAAGGATAAGCTCGTCTACGGTCCGTTCCAGATTGAGGCGTTGATCAATCAGAATACGGAAATCTCCCAGCAACTCACGTTGTGGAACCAAATGGGTTCGCGGGTGATCCGCGGCAACTTGCTTGTGATCCCAATCGAGGACTCGATTCTCTATGTATCGCCCCTCTATTTGCGGGCGGAGCAGGGACAATTGCCGGAACTCAAGCGCGTGATAGCAGCCTATGGCGATCGTGTGGTCATGAAGGAGACACTCGCCGCGGCATTGTCGGCGTTGTTCGAAACCGATGTCGCACCAAGGGGTGCCTCATTGGGCACGCCGCTCGCGTCGACTCCAGCAGCCCAGGCGCACGATGCGCTTGATCATTACAATCAAGCAATCGAACGATTGAAATCCGGCGACTGGGCGGGTTTCGGCACACAACTCGATGCAATGCGGGGGCTTTTGGAGAACTTGAGCCGGCAATCGACCGGCCACTAGGGCGCTCCCTAGAGAATCTACTTACGCGTGGTAGTCAGCTCAAATTCGTGTTGATCGACCTGGATCGTCGATTTCAAGAAGCCTTAAAGCAAGTAAGCGCGGTCAATGCAACGTAGCTTGGAAATGGCCTTGCCGCCGAGGCTGATGCCTTCGGCGCCGAGAATGATAGTCGGGCGTCCGCCGCGTAACGCAGCTCGGCAGAATTGGACTTACCAACGTCAATGCCGATGATTGGCATGGTTGAGACCCTTTCTCGATGGTGCTATAAATATCAACTCTCGTAACATTCTTATGTAATTCCAAATCGATTCGGAGGCGTGAGGGAAAAACCCGCCCCAGAGCTTTTGCCTATGCAAAGTCAAACCGCTCGCATTGATGCCGCATTGGATGCGGTCCGCCGCGCTCAGTTCGGGATGACTGACACAATGCGTCGGCTACAGGGAAATGCATTGGGAGCGCTTGGACTAAGCCCGAATGAATGTCCATTTCAGATCATCGCCTCTGGACCGTTCTGGCGGCTTCGTGAGTACGGCGGAAAAGGCACGAAGCGACTGATGGTTGTCGCGGCGCCTATTAAGCGGCCCTACATTTGGGATCTTTCTCCGTCGGTGAGCGCCATCCGTCATTGCCTGCGACGGGGCTTGCGTGTGCACCTCTTGGAATGGCTGCCAGCTTCTGAAATGACTGGCAACAACGGCTTCGCTGAATACACAAACGCCATTTGCGAATGCGCCACGAGAATCGCTGATACAGGCACCAAGGAAAAAGCGTTTCTGATCGGTCATTCGCTCGGCGGTACGCTCGCCGCAATATTCGCGGCCGGAGCGCCTGCCTCCATACGAGGGCTTGTCCTGCTTGGTGCACCGTTATGTTTCCAGCCGGGAACGAGCCGTTTCCGGGATGCATTGATGTCCCTGCTGCCGTCGGACTTGTCCGATGCAGAGCCGTGGCCAGGCTCACTCCTGTCACATCTCAGTGCGCTGGCATCTCCCAAAACCTTCCTGTGGTCAAGGTTGGCAGACGCCGCGTTCAGCATTGGCGACCATCATGCATTGGAAATTCATGCACGAGTCGAACGTTGGGCGCTTGATGAAATTCCGCTTCCCGGTAAATTAGTCCATCAGCTCATTCAGTGGCTCTACCGCGAGAACCGTCTTTGCCGCGGCGAACTGCAGATCGACGGCAAGTTGTTTGGTCCTCAAAACATCTCAGTGCCAACGCTTGCGGTAGTAAATAGGACCGACGACATTGCGCCGCTCGAATCTATTAAGCCATTTATTGATGCGATGCCGAACAAGGACGTGCGCATCATCGAACATTGGGGCGAAATTGGCGTGTCTTTGCAACACCTCGGGATCCTGATTGGGCAGAAGGCACATGG
>Ga0207766_1000253_pt1 | contig 11271 bp, 10 predicted proteins | sample LuqExpMetageno68_FD_187825 | JGI IMG/M metagenome (GOLD analysis project Ga0207766, IMG submission 187825) | Tropical forest soil microbial communities from Luquillo Experimental Forest, Puerto Rico - Sample 68 (SPAdes) | ecosystem: Environmental > Terrestrial > Soil > Tropical forest ...
CACACCTTTTCTAAGGGCGCCTGGAGCGACACAGTGGCCGGCCACGGTCGGCGAATGGGTGGAGAAGGTTGCCGCGGGCGATGCAAGCCCAGTTGAAGCCGCGCAGACGCTGGTTAGCAGCTTGAAAAAATAACTAACGCATAATCGATCGCGGCAAGGGCAGCGAGCGTATCTGATCTGCCCGCCATGACGGATTGTGGCCTAGTGCGGACATCCGTCAGGCGCCGAGCGATGTCCGCTCTAGGCTTACCTTCGATGGCGATTTTTACGCCCTTCTGCGCGCTCAGAGAGAGAAGCCATAAGGGAGGTTGGGTTAGCTCCGATAACATTGCCTCCGATAACGGTTATTATCGGAGGCAATACTTGCCATCCGAAGAAACCCGCCGCGTCCCAATCCGGAACGAGGCGGGTTCTTTACAGCCGGTGCCTTATGCCTTCAGCGCAGCTTGCACACGTTCCGCCGTCATCGGTATGTGACGGAGTCTCTTGCCAGTGAGCTGGAACATGGCGTTGGCGATCGCCGGCGCCACCGTGATCACACCGATCTCGCCCATGCCGGTGGGTGAATTGTCGGAAGCGATGATCTTGGTATGGATTTCCGGAACATCGCTCATGCGGATCACCGGATAGTTGTCGAAATTCGACGCCTGTACGATGCCGTCCCTGACTGCGAATTGCTCGATCAACGCGGCGCTCAAACCGTAGATCACTGAGCTTTCCATTTGTGCATGGACGTTATCCGGCTGGATCACCATGCCAGGATCGACCACAAGCCAGTAGTTGTGGACCTTGATCTTCCCAGTCGTGGTATCGACCGAGACTTCCGCCACGCCCGCCGACAGGGTGTCATGATAGTCGGAGAACGCGATCCCCATGCCGTGGTCGGAGCGCTTTCGCGTGAAGTCGGACATCTCGGCCACCGCCTTGATCACCGCGTTGGCGCGCGGCTTGTCCTTGGTCAGTCCGAGCCTAAACGTGAGCGGGTCCTTGCCGGCGGCCGCCGCCACCTCGTCAAGAAAGGCCTCGGCGGCGAACTTATTGTAGCCGGAGCCGATGGCGCGCCAGTTGTGGACGCGCATGCCGCGGATTTCGCGGGTGTACTCGGCCAGAACGTTCGGGATGGCATAGAAGGCCTGATCGAGGCCGCGCGCACCGATGTAGTCCTTGCCGCCGCTCGCTTTGAACCGCGGCGGAACGGCGACCGCATCGACGTTCTCCGACACCAGGCGGTGGTGCCAGGCGACCAGGTTGCCTTTGGCATCGAGGCCGGCCTTGAGCGCGTGGTGAGTCATCGGCCGCGGCCGCGCCGCAGCCAGGTCCTCCTCGCGCGTGAGCAGCAATTTCACCGGCTTCTTGGTGATGTTGGACAAGATGGTGGCTTGGATCGCTGCGTCGGGCCAGGTGCGTCGCCCGTAGGCGCCACCCAGGAACTGCTGGTGAACGCGGATTTTGTCCGGCGTCGTCTTGAGGATGCCGGAAATGATGGTGCTCGCGACCGCACCGGCTTGTGTGCCGGTCCAGATGTCGGCGGATGTGCCATCCTCCGAGACCTGCGCCACCGCGTTCATCGGCTCCATCTGGGCGTGGTACGCGTACTCCGACCAGTAAGCCGCTTCCACCGACTTGGCAGCGCTGCTTATGCCCGCCGCGGCATCGCCCGCCTTATATTCGACAATCGTTTGAGCGTTGGGATCCTGACCCTTGGCGACGTAGTCCGCCTTCGCCTTCTCCGAGTCGAATCCGGCGGCCTCGGCGCCGCTTTCGTCCCAAGTTACCTTGAGCGCTTTCATCCCCGCGTGTGTCGCCTCGACACTGTCGCCAATCACGGCAACACCAAACGGCAGCGGGATGACCTTGGTAATCCCCGCAATCTTCATGACGTCAGGAATGTTGACGTCCTTCGGCTTGGCGCCTTCCATCGGCGACTGCAGTACGGAGGCGTAGACCATGCCCGGCACCTGCACGTCGATGCCGTATGTCGCAGTGCCGGTTGCCTTCAGCGGCACATCGACGCGGCCGATGTCCTTGCGGCCGATCAGCTTGAACTGCGACGGCTTCTTCAGGTCCGCCTCGCTAACTTTAGGCGGCTCGGCTGGAATCGTCGCGAAGGTCACGACATCGCCATAGCTTATGCGGCGCTTCGATTTCTTGTGGATGACCGTGCCATCGCTGGTGGTCAGTTCGGCTACCGGTACTTTCCATTTTTCCGCCACCGCATCGAGCAGGACCTTGCGCGCCTGCGCGCCGGCCATGCGCAACGGCATGAAATAGCCAGGCACCGATACGCTCCCCACCGTGACCTGGGCGCCGTGAAGCACGCGATGCGGATTGCCGTAGAGTTTCGGATCGGCCGGCGCGAACTCGGTCGTCACCTTCGACCAGTCGGCGTCAAGCTCTTCCGCCAGAATCAATGGCAAGGAAGTCAACACGCCCTGGCCCATTTCAGCGGCCGGGCAGACGATCGTGATCGTATTGTCGGCAGCGATGCTGACAAAGGCGTTGAACTTCGTCGGTTGCGTCGCGCCAAGCGCCATCGCGCCGCGGCCGAGGCCGCCGAGCGTGAAGGCGAAGGTCAATCCCGCCGCGCCGGATACGAAGCCGCGCCGGCTGATGCTGGTTTCGAGCGATCCGTTCTTGACATGCATTGTCATGGCTCAAGCCTCCCGGGCGGCGCGTTGAATGGCGCGCACAATGCGCGGATAGGTGCCGCAGCGACAGATGTTGCCGTCCATGTGAGCGACGATCTGCTCGCGCGTCGGCGTCTTGTTGGTGGCGAGCAGCGTCGCCGCCTGCATGATCTGGCCAGACTGGCAGTAGCCGCATTGCGGCACCTGCTCGGCAATCCAGGCCTTCTGCAACGGATGCTTGCCGTTGAGGCCCTCGATAGTGGTGACCTTCTTGCCCGCCGCTTTCCAGAGAGCGACCCGGCAGGAGCGTACCGCTTTGTCATCGATATGGACGGTGCAGGCGCCGCATTTGCCGGAGCCGCAGCCGAATTTTGTGCCGGTGAGCTTCAGGTACTCGCGCACGATCCAAAGCAATGGTGTGTCGGCCTCAGCCTGGACCGTTGCTGCCTTGCCGTTTACCGTGAATGCAATCGATGTCATTCGTCCCTCCCCAGGGAAATTCATTGTGATCCGCGGATTTTCCGCGTTGGTCGGCGCGCGAGCTCTTGTCGCTGCCTCACGTCAAAATCGGGCCCCGCCAAGAATCCGGCAATGCACCGGGGCAGGCCAAGCCAATAAAGTTAAGCAGGTTTTTAAGCCGCTGTGCAGCCAGGATTGTATAACGACGGTATGCTGCGCGGTTTTATCGCAGACTCGTTTTGCACTGCGGTAGTTTCGCTTCCGAAACCGCACTGTCCGCGATTAGTTCCGATAAGCAGAGTTATCGGAAGCAATACTATTGTCTTTCGTGGGTCTTGCTTGGCGCTAAACGACTGTGCTGTAGCGGCTATGAACCACGCCCTTGGTGGCGGCCTCCCATGAGTGGCGACTGTCCGCGAGGTCACAGCCGGTCTACCAGAATGCGTATTTTGCCACCAACATCCAGCGGTAGTTAATGGGTTTAACAGCGCGGAATCATTTTATGATTTACTTTTTTCGCAAGCCAGTAAGAAAGATTTTCTATCTCGCAGCGGAATCTTATCAGCGACCGCTCTTTTTTTGCATTCCTCTTTCCTCTGCTTTTCCTTCAACCGCTTTTCGGCGGCGGCTTGTTCAGCCGCTCTAAGCTTGGCTGCAGGGTTTGCGGCAGGTCCGATTACAAAAGGCTGATTTTGTGCAATTGCAGTGTTGCAACAAAGCAAAGTCCCCACAAGAGCAACGCAAATCCTAGTTCTCATTATTTTTCCGCGGCGTCAAAAAGTTGAATATTCATAATAAGCGTTAGCAGCTCAACGAAATTGTAGCTTCACCTAAGAACGCAGACAAGGTTCGGTGGCTTGGGCAATCGTCTCCGATGAGCAAAGTTACCGGAAGGAACACTTTTTCGCGGTCTGGACTAGTCCTAGGCTCTGAACCTGAGATCATTGTCAGAGCGTTGAACGCCACCGAGGGCGCGGGTCATGCCGCTGCAGCACACTAATGCATCGCTCGATCGCGTAGAGCTGAACGCCTGGTTCGACGTAAGACGTCGTGAGGTCGGGCAAGACGTAGTTGCACAACTGGCGCGGAAAGACGTCGTTTTATTAGGGGAGGTACACGACAACGCGGAGCACCATCGATGGCAGCTCAATACGCTCAACGACCTGCTTGCCATCCGACTCAACATGGCCATCGGATTCGAGATGTTCCCGCGACGCGTCCAGGGGACTCTCGACCGTTGGTGTAGAGGCGATCTAAACGAGGCCGATTTCTTGCGGGAGGTCGACTGGGAAAAAATCTGGGGTTTCGACGCCGAGCTTTACTTGCCGCTCTTTAACTTTGCACGGATCAACCAGCTGCCGATGATGGCCCTTAACGTCGACCGGGAGACGAACCGGCGCGTGGCGGCAGGGGAGGGCCAATTGGCGGCGGAGGCGCGCGAAGGGGTGGGCGAGCCAGCACCAGCGTCCGCGACCTATCGTGCGCGTCTGCTCGAATGGTTTGGGCAGCACCGGATGGCTTCTGCGAGTGGCATGGACATGGGGCGCTTTGAGCGCTTCGTTCGCGCTCAGCTGTTTTGGGACCGCGCGATGGCTGAGGCCATCGCGCGCGGCGGTGGTCGAGCGCATCAGCTGAAAGTCGCCATCATGGGAAGCGGGCATATCGAATATGGCGATGGCGTGCCATCGCAGCTCGCCGCGTTGGCTATCTATAATGTCGGTACAGCGTTGCCTTGGCCAAATGATGCGGATTATCCGATCAGCAGTCCGCCTGTTGCGGACTTCTTGTTCGGGGTGGCCCAGAGCTAGGCACCAGCTCCGATCGCTTTGCCTCGCAAGCGCCGGTCGTGCTGGTGGCAGCGAGAGGCAAGCGGTATGCGCTGACGCGGTCGCCGGCGATGCTACGCGTGCAGCACTAGCTTCTGGACGCGCCAATTCAGTAGCTCCCGCGACGTAGAGCAAGATTTACAACTATCCCACGAGTGCAGCGCGGGTAGGCAATGGATCGACTTCGGGACACCGTTGCTTTTTATTTGGATGTTCTACCGCCACATTTGGCGCAAGCGCGCGCCTATGTCGACGGGCGGTTTTTTGGTTTGCCGAGCGCCTCCACTCGTCGCCGCTGCCGCGGGCCAGCTCACACCGGAAAAATGCTGCAACATTGATGCATCGATAAATCGGGTCCGCGCCGCATACATGTGCTGGGACCCGCCGCTTCTTTGCTGGTGGGCAAAGAAGCGTTGCGGCACGATGAGGTGAAGGTGGTCTTTGGCGCGTGTCATCGCAACGTAGAGCAGGCGGCGCTCCTCCTCGATTTCGTCCGTAGTTCCGGTGGCGAGATCCGATGGAATGCAGCCGTCAACGCAGTTGAGCACAAAGACACACTTCCACTCTTGTCCTTTCGCCGAATGAATCGTCGATAAGATCAGATAGTCCTCATCCAAGAGTGGCACGCCAGCTTGGCCGCTGGTTGCATCAGGGGGATCGAGCGTGAGCTCAGTCAAGAACTGATCATGGCTTGAATAAGTAGGGGCGATCTGCGCCAGTTGCACGAGGTCTGCCTGGCGCATCACAACATCATCATATATGCGCTCGAGATGTGGCATGTACCATCGGCAGACCAGTTCCAGTCCATCCGGCCAGCCAGCCAAATTTCCGTGCAACAGACGAACTGTTTCGGCGAATTCGGGCCATTGATCTGTGGCCGCGGCGGGAGCGGCGAATTCGGTAATGGCTTGGATCGCATTGTCCTTCGTAATGCTGTCGAGGAGGCGGGCAGCAGTTTTTGGGCCAACACCTGGCAAAAGTTGAATGGTGCGGAACCCCGAGAGGCGGTCAGATGGATTCTGTGCCCAGCGCAGGAATGCCAGCACGTCCTTAATGTGGGCGGATTCCAAGAATTTCAGGCCGCCAAATTTCCTGAACGGGATGTTGCGGCGGGTGAGCTCGACCTCAAGCGGGCCGCTGTGATGCGAAGTGCGGAACAAAACCGCCTGCGCCTTCAGCGGAATGCCAGCTTCTCGGTTTTCAAGCACCATTTCTGCAACATAGAGGGCCTGATCGGCTTCGTCGCGCACGTTCACGAGTTGCGGAAGTTCGGATGACGTTCGTTCTGACCAAAGGTTCTTCGTGAATCGTTCTTTGGCAAAGCCGATAACGGCGTTAGCGGCCGAAAGGATCGGCTGGGTCGAACGGTAATTGCGCTCGAGCGTTATAACCTCGGCGTTTGGCAAGAACTGCTTCGGAAAATCCAGGATGTTGCGGACGGTAGCCGCCCTGAACGAGTAAATCGACTGCGCATCATCGCCGACCACAGTTACGCCCTTACCGTCTGGCTTCAGGCCAAGCAGGATTGATGCCTGGAGTCTGTTTGTATCCTGGTATTCGTCAACCAAGACGTGGTCGAAGCGTGATGACACATCCGCAGCGATATGCGGGACGCTCATCATTTGCGCCCAATAAAGCAGAAGGTCGTCATAATCGAGCACCGACTGCGTCTGCTTGGCTTCCACGTAGGCAGCAAACAGCTTCTTTAGTTCGGCTTCCCACATCGCACACCACGGGAAGGCGATGGCGAGCACCCTTTCGAGTGAGGCTTCAGAATTCACGGCGCGCGAGTAGATCGAAAGGCAAGTCCCCTTTTGCGGAAAGCGCTTTTTGGTCTTGGAGAAGCCGAGGTCGTGGCGAATGAGATTGAGCAAATCCGCGGAATCGGCACGGTCATGTATCGTAAACGCGCTATTGAGACCGATCTCGTGGGCGTATTCCCGCAATAGTCTCGCACCTGTTGCGTGAAAAGTGCCGGACCAGTTGAGAGCCTCGCCGAGGGAACGGGACCCGCCGCGCATAACCTGCGCGACGATACGTTCCACACGCCGAGTCATCTCGGTAGCAGCGCGGCGCGAGAACGTCAGCAGCATGATGCGTCTAGGGTCGGCGCCGTTTGCAACAAGATGTGCAACCCGATGGGCCAACGTATTGGTCTTGCCCGAGCCCGCTCCCGCTATGATGAGGAGGGGAGGAGCGCCCGCGGCGACGTCTGTGCCGCCGTGTTCGACGGCGCGGCGCTGTTGAGGATTAAGCGTGGCGAGATGCGGTTCAGTCACTTGAAGAGCGAATCAAATTAGCCAGAGCAGTAAGAATATATTTTTCGCGCGTGTAATGGCACGGAATAAACGAGTTTGTTCTTGAACTGCCTTGTCATGGTTCGCGCGCCCGTTCGATTGATTTCGGTCAAAGACACGGCAGAGCGCCGCATATCTCATCATTGCGGGCAACAAAGGTGAGGAATATCAGCATGTATCGCAAGGTTACGCAGATCAAATTGCGCAAAACAACAAATTTGAGGAAACGTCAGACTGGAGAGGGCTATGCCCTTCGAAGGGTTGCGTGAGCCACTTCCGGTCCGCCGATGCGCTGGGCGCATAGCTTGGCAGGATGTGCCGGATGCTCGCTGAGCAAATCATCAATGGTGTGGTGCTTGGCAGCATGTATGCGCTTATCGCGCAGGGCTACACACTGGTGTTCGGCGTGCTCGACAAATTGAACTTCGCCCACGGGGAAATTTTCATGTTGGGCGGATTTATTTGCGTTGCCAGCATCGCGCTCGGCGCCTCTCTGCCAATCGCCATTCTGGTGACCGCCATAATCGCCGGCCTGCTGGGACTGGTGGTCGAGTTCATTGGGTTCCGCAAATTCCAATCACCTGATGCTCATTTAACCGCTGCACTGAGTTCGTTTGCCATCGGCCTCGTGATCATCGATTTGTCGCAGAAGATATGGGGCGCCGAATCCGTTGCGGTCACGCTACCGGGCACCCTGCAGACTGCGGCCGTGAGTATCGGCGGTCTCAGAATTGTCGTGCTCAGACTTGCGATTCTGGTCATCTCACTGCTGTTGATGCTCGCGCTCTATGTGGTCGTCACCCGATCCAGCCTCGGGCGCAGAATTCGCGCGGTCGCCGAGTCACCGACCAAAGCCGCACTCTTTGGCATCAATGTCACACGCATAAATCAGCAGGTGTTCTTTGTCGCCTCGATGATGGCCGGACTGGCGGGTCTCGCGCTCGCGTTGCGTACTGGCTACGCCAGCAGCGATGTCGGCTTCACCTTCGGCCTGAAGGCACTCGCTATCATGGCGATCGGCGGCATGGGTGACCTCCGCGGCGCCCTGATCGGAGGCCTGCTCATAGGTGTGCTCGAAGCGCTCGCCTTCCATTGGGGTTTGGGACAACTCGCCGACGTCTTTGTTTGGCTTCTCATGATCGTGATCTTGTTGATGCGGCCCTCCGGCCTATTCGGCACGCTGATCTCGAAAGAGGTGCGGGCGTGATTCAGGACTATATCGTCTTCGTCGGGGTGAACATCGTCCTCGCCTGGAGCGTCTACGTGATCTTGCTCGCCGGCAGCCTCTCATTTGCGAACGGCGGGTTCATGGCTATTGGCGCCTATGTTTCAGGAGTGCTCACAGTAAAATTTGGCTTTCCGCTCGTGATCGCCGCGCTGATTTCCGGAATCGCCGCCGGATTAATTGGCGTACTCGCCGGTTTCCCTGCGTTACGGACGCGCGGCATCTACCTGATGCTGGTGACCGTGGGCATCGCCGTTTCGGTCAAAGCGGTAATCGAATCGATCGATTATGTGGGCGGCATCCAGGGTTTCGGGGGCATGGTTGGCACGACACCCTGGCACGTCGTCGGCCTCGTCGTACTGGTCGGTAGCGGGTTGGCACTGTTGTCGAGATCGCCATTGCAGCGCATTCTCGATGCCGTGCGGGAAGACGAACTGAGCGCTGCTTCGCTCGGCATCAATCCGATCTATGTAAAGCTCACTTGTTTCGGGGTCGGCGCTTTTCTGGCGGCCGTCGCTGGCAGTTTTTACGCGCATTATCTCATTCATGTCTCGCCGGATCAGTTCGGCATCGTACTTTCGGTGTTCATCGTGCTCTACGCCGTGCTGGGCGGCACCAACAATATGTGGGGCCCGCCGATCGGCGCAGCGATCATGACGTTGACCCCTGAGTTTGTGCGCGGCCTCGAGGCCTGGCGGCCAACCGCTTTCGGGGTCGTCATTCTTTGTTTGCTTTTGATCCGTCCCGACGGCTTGCTGGCATTTCGTATTGCCACGACACGCACGAAGGTCGTGGCCGGCTCAAAACCCAAGCAATCAACCTAGGCATCGATGCGTCAATGGATGTGTACCCGCAGTCAATTCTGTCTGTCGACGGCTTAAGAAAGTCGTTTCGCGGCTTGACTGCGCTCGATCAGATCTCGCTCGAAGTACGCCGCGGTGAAATCCTCGGGCTGATGGGTCCGAATGGCGCCGGGAAATCCGTTTTCATCAACGTCATCACCGGGCTTTATCCGGCGGATTACGGTACCGTTCGTTTTCTGGGTCGCGATGTTACTCGTTTGCCAAGCTACGCGTTGGCTCGGTTGGGGATCGCTCGAACCTACCAGAACATCCGCCTGCTGCGGCGGATGACCGTCCTCGAAAACGTTCTTGTCGCGATCAAGGATCACGTCAATCGACCGCTGCGCTCTCTCTTTATACGTAACCGGTCTCGCTTCGTGCGAGCAGCAACGACACTCCTCGAACAATTTCACCTGGCGGACAAACGGGACTGGCTGGCCGGCTCGCTCGCCTATGGGGAAGCGCGGCGTCTCGAGATTGCTCGCGCGCTCGCCGGAAAGCCCTCGCTCTTATTCCTTGACGAGCCTGCTGCCGGCATGAACGAGCGCGAAACCGAGGAGCTGGGCGACACGATCAGAGCCTCGCGCAAATTGCTCGAAGCCATGGTCATTGTTGAGCACGATGTCGCCATGATGCGTGGGTTGGCGGATCGTCTCGTGGTCATGGATGCCGGGCACAAGATTGCCGAGGGCAAGCCTGGCGAGGTTTTGGCCGAGCCCAGTGTCATCGAAGCCTATCTGGGGACGGATGAGGCCGATGAATGAAACGCCGGTGCTCGCAGTCGATGAATTGCATGTATCCTACGGTCCTATCCGGGGGCTTCGCGGCTGCTCGCTTGAGGTTCGCCGCGGTGAGGCGGTTGCCGTTGTCGGCGCCAATGGCGCCGGCAAGACGACGCTCCTGCGCGCCATCTGCAATATGCTGCCGTGGACCGGCGCCATTCGCCTCGATGGTGTGCCGACCAACCACAAGGCGACGCACCGCCTGGCGCGCGAGGGCGTTCTGCATTTGCCGGAAAACCGCGGAATTCTTGCGACCCAGACCGTCCTCGAAAATCTCCAACTTGCCTTCGACAGTTACCTCGACCCGGCCCTTTGCCGCTGCGGTTGAGGATGCGTTTTCGCATTTTCCCCAACTCAAAGAGCGGCAAAACCAGGCGGCCGGCAACCTCTCTGGCGGCGAACAGCAAATGCTGGCCCTGGCCCGCGCCATCATCAGCACGCCGAAAATCCTATTGCTGGACGAGCCATCGCTCGGCTTGTCACCGCGCATGGTGCGCGAAGCCTATCGCGTCCTCCATGGTTTCAAAACACGCGGCATGGCGATCTTGCTGGTCGAACAGAATGTCCATGCCGCGTTGCGTTTCGCCAATCGCGGCTACGTGCTTCGCCAGGGCGCGATCGTACGGCAGGGCGATGCCGCCGCGCTCGCGGCGGATAGCGAGCTGTTCAAGCAATATCTCGGGTTCACATAAGCAAACGGGGAAAATGCCATGATCAATAGACGGAATTTTGTCGCAGTATGCGCGGTGCTGGCCTGCGTGCTTGGAAGTCCAGCATTGTTCGCCGCTGACAAGCCACCGATCAAGATCGGCGTCAGCGTACCGCTTTCGGGATTTCAAACTCCCAACGGCACGATGTACCGGATCGGCATCACAATGGCGGTTGAGGACGTCAACAAGGCGGGAGGCGTGAATGGTAGCCCGGTCCAACTCGTCATCGATGACGATCAAAGCCTTGCCGATCAGGCGGTACTGCTGTTCCGCCGACACGTGGCGGACGGCGTTGTCGCCTCGCTTGGGCCGATTTCTGGTACGACCTGGGAGAGCGTGGCGCCGCTCGCCAATTCGATGAAGGCGCCAGTGCTCAACTATACAGCCCTAAAGCCTGGCATTTCACAGAAGCCCTACGCGCTCCGCCTCCACCCGCCGGACGACTTGATGGTTCCCGAAGGCGTTGCCGAGTTCGTCAAGAAGTTTCCCAATGTCAAGAAGAT
>Ga0207766_1000264_pt1 | contig 11098 bp, 10 predicted proteins | sample LuqExpMetageno68_FD_187825 | JGI IMG/M metagenome (GOLD analysis project Ga0207766, IMG submission 187825) | Tropical forest soil microbial communities from Luquillo Experimental Forest, Puerto Rico - Sample 68 (SPAdes) | ecosystem: Environmental > Terrestrial > Soil > Tropical forest ...
TAAACGAGAAGCTCGGCCTCGAAATACTCGGAAGGGGGCTTTGCTGCCCCATGTTGCCGCTTGTCGTGGTAGAAGCTAGCCCAAAGCGGCGTGGCCGCTTTCATTCATCTTTGTCAGCCAACGGTTGCTGTTGTACCGCCAAAGCAGAATGCTCGCGCGGCGCTCTGAAATTCATCGCGCCACAATAAATCTATTAGGGGAAGCGCCCACCAAGGGCCAGACTCCAGTTCGCCTTGGATCAATTATTCAAGGTGGGAACGTAAGGAAAGCAAGCCGTCGCCGAAATAGGAACAGTAACTTGCGTCAATCCTAAATCGATCACGTAATTTGCGTTTCCAGTTACCGAATAGCCGCAGCTCACTGGGGGAGGGTTAGGATTAGGAGCGGTGTAGCTGAAGTTAGGCGAATTGCTTGGGCCAAAATACCGGCTCTGAGTGTAGGAGATGGTTGTCGCTTGGTCCTTGCAGACCGTGTTTCTGACCGAAGCGCAGCGCGCCCCGTCCTCGACTGCGTAATGCAGGCTGCCGACCGCCCATAGGGCCATGCACAAATAAATAATACCAATAGTGAGCAGAATGAAGATCGGCGACACTAAAGCAAATTCTATGGCTTCCGTGCCACGCTCGTCACTCCAACAATTGATACGAGAGTAGCGCATGATCAATTTAGCCGCATAAAAGCTGTCTTGGTGATCGGGGTCGTGAACGCGCCGGCAACCGTTATACCCGGAAACAAAGGGGCATACGCATACGTGGTTGCCACCTCAATGTAATCCCCAGGTTGGTTACCGGGGGTGCCGGCGACGGTGCAATCAGGTGGCGGCGGGATGCTAACACTGCTGACGTATTGCAGGGTGCCCGAACTGTTTACGCAATAATATCCTTCCGACGGAGAGCCGGATTGTAATTGCACATTGGCGCCAAGTGACGTGCTCGTCACGGCAGTCGTAATGTTTGTTGTAAGGTTGGGGCAATTTCCTGCCGGGAACATGGCCGGAACCTGACCCTGGGTCGGATCGCAGTTTGACCAAGCTGCTTGGACCCCCATTTGGGTCGCGTTCTCTACTTCCATGCGCTGATAAATATAAATTGAGATGTCAGCGACGTTGAGCATACCGAACGCCAGCAGTCCTAAGAAAAAAGAAAGTTCTATAGCGGAAGTACCGCGTTTGTCCGACCTAAACGTCGGGATTTTTGCGGCCACGTTTATTACGGCCTTGATAAACTTGTTTCGGCGCAAACACATGGCTCAATAGACCAATTGCACTCTGGTCGGAATGTACGCGATAGGCATTTGCGTGCCCCCCTGTTTGCAGCCGGCGCCGGCGGGACTCTGCGTGTAAATGTTGCTTGTGCCATTGATCAGGATGGTACTCGCGACCATCACAAAGCAGTCTGCCCCGTTGCTCGACTGGGCGACATCTCCACTGATCCGGACGTTTGAATTTGGCAGGTAAACTCCACCAGAAATATCCCAGACGGGTCTGTTGCCGTTGTACGTTAAGTCAACGCCAGGGCCAGCAGGCAGATTTGGGTCTTGATAAATTGCCATGCCCGGAAACGGTGCGGTGCTGCTCGAGCTCGGCGCCTGGATGTTGAGTGTCGAGCCATGAGATGAACTATCCGTTGGTATATGGTTTCCCGAAGGGGGGTTGCCAGAAAAGACGATCGTTACCGCGGAGCCATTCGACGTCCTCAGGTCGTAGCTATTGAGGTCTAGCTGCCCGTTTTCAATAACGATCACAGCCCCGGTTGTATTATCTGGGGTGTTAATAACCACATTGCTGGTAAGCTGCACGTCTCCACAGAACATTAGGCCGGGATACGAAGTACCGCTCCCGGCGCCCGTCAAAGTGTTGCTTGCGGTTATATTCAGAGAGCCATTCCATTGATTGATGGCCGTATATGAAGAGCAAGTGTCCGTCGGAATATTTGGCGCCATGTAAGCCCAAGGATCAGGCACTATGCGTATGTTTGATTTTTGTTTGTTGCCGCAGCCGCTGTTGTTGGTGTGGGCTAATCCGTAATTGGCATTGAGGTTCGAACCGTTGCAACCGGCCGCGGCATCCGACATGACGGTGCAGCCGGTGAAGTTAGAATTAGGCGCACCATTGGTACGCAGGGCCGTGCCGATAGGGGAGAGCGCCAATAGGCAAATTACCTGCTTTATGGTGTTTTGCTGGGCGACGGCTGTACTACTTAAAATTTTCTCCTTGACGCCACCCACCGTCGTGTCGCCCGCATAGCCGACGACCTGGGACAACCAGAGCGGCACCATGCTGGTAATTTGGACCTGGTAGCAATTGTCGTTGTATAAAGATGAAGGGCATAGCCCAGTATTCGGCGCCACCACCGTTGGCTGCACCGTTACGTTGTTGGTGCCGTTGGTATACCCATATTGTTGGGTCACTGCCTGAGCTTCAGCGATGTAACTGGAGCTGCCGTTCGTCGCTGCCGCTATTGCCGCCGCATCAGCAGCATTCTGCATGTACCGCGTCTGCAGATACCATTCGGTGGCCTCAAATCCCAAGCCCAAAAAGCCGACGAGGACAGGCAGCAGAAATGCCATCATCACAGCGATATTGCCGCGTTGGTCCGCGCGTAGCCCCATCAGCTCGCGGTCGAATTTTCCAAAGAAAATTCGGAAAGGTGATTGCTTTGCCGGCATGGTGTCACCCGTATCAGACATTTCCCCTGCATCTTTACAAGAATGATTTCACTAGTCTGTTTAGGCTGGATGAACAAAAATAATAAAATTTTCACCAACTCAAATCGGTAATTCGAACACAACGTTGACCTGACGAACAGTTGGCTGCTGTCGAGCGAGATGCCGCCTGCAGGCCAACGGTCGGCTGTAGCAACACCACGCCCAATTTGCCCGTCACGTGCCCGCGTCAGGCGACGGCACATAAGCGTGCTGGCCCTTCTTGCTCCGGTCGCTGCGCTGCGCCAACACTTGCCGCAGATAGTCAATATTGGCTTTGACTTCGTTCGGCGGCAAATCGGCGCTGGCGATCTGCTCGGCCTCGGCGAAACGGCCCTGTAGGCCGACGACGAGCGCTAGGTTCTGCCGCATTTTCGGCGATGCGCCGGGACGTCCCACCGCCTGTCGCAGTGTCGCCTCGGCGCGCCGCAGGTCTTTGGCCAGGGCATAGGATAGGCCGAGATTGGAAAGGACCGAGGGTTCATTTGGCACGATCTTGAGTGCCGCCGCATAATGCTGCTGCGCTTCGGAATAGCGGCCGAGTTGATCGAGTACCGCACCTTGCGCATTGAGGATTTTCCAATCGGGTTGATCGGGCGTATGCGCGCGGCTCAAGACCTCGAGCGCCTGGTCGTAATTGCCAGCGTCGGCCAGCGCGCGTCCATAGGCACCGAGCACAGGCTTGTTGTGCGGATTGCGGATCGAAGCTTGCTCCAGCACGGCGACGGCCTGAGCACGCTGCTCGGTGGCGCGCAATGCCCGCGCATAATTGATTGCCACCTCGGGATCCGCCGGATTGTCGCGATAACGGGAGCCCCAGGTCTCGACCGATCCTTGCGAATCAGAATCGTTGCGGGGGCTACTGTTGCTGATTGAGCCGGTGATGTCGTTGCCGTTGGTGGTTTGGCAGCCAGCGGCGGCTAAGGCGAGTGCGGCCACGAAAACGGCCGAGACAAGTCTACGTGTGGCGCGCGCCGTTCCAGGACGCATCCGATATTGAGATTGGCGTTCCAGCGGCATCCCGCGAGCAATAAAATACTAACCCTAACGACTGGTTAACTTGTATTCTGATGGGGCTATTGGACTTTTAATTGTGGCATGGAACTGATTCTTTCCCCCACTGAAACCACCCTACGGGCGCGCGCCCGCGCGTTTTCGCAAAACGTGGTCCGCCCGCGTGCTGCAGCCATTGACCGTGACGAACAGTACCCGTGGGATATCGTGACGGCGCTGGCCGAGGCCGGCTTCCTAGGTATGACCATTCCGCGGACGCTGGGCGGGAAGGACGCGAGCTTCTTCGACGCCGTGCTAGTGATCGAGGAGATGGCGAAGTCCTGCACCGTCACCGCGCGCATCGTGGTCGAGACCAATTTGGGCGCGATCTCCACGGTAATGGCTTACGGCAACGAGGCGCAGAAGAAGCTCGCGGCCCGTCTCGTGCTGGAAGGCGACAAGCCGGCGATCTGCATCACTGAGCCGGACGCCGGTAGCGACGCGTTGGCGATGACAACACGCGCTGACAAGCACGGCGATACATACGTCATCAACGGGCGCAAGCATTGGATCACCGGAGCTGGGGTCTCCCGGCTGCACCTGATCTTCGCACGCGTTTACGACGAGCGCGGCGAAGACCTCGGCATCGGCGGTTTCCTGGCGGTGCGCGACGAGACCAAGGGCCTGCGTTTAGCGCGGCGCGAGCTGACCATGGGTTTGCGCGGCATGCCGGAGGGCGAGCTGGTCTTCGAGAATCTCGAAGTGCCGGCCAGCATGGCGCTGCTACCGCCCTCCGGGCTTCGACACGGCTTTGCCGACCTGATGAATGCCTACAACAGCCAGCGGGTTGGCGCTGGCACGGTGGCCATGGGCATCGCCGCTGGCGCGCTTGAACACGCCGTCGAATGGGCGAAAACTCGCGAGCAGTTCGGCCGGCCGATCGGCGAATTCCAGGGCTTGCAATGGATGCTCGCCGACATGCAGACGCAACTCACCGCTTCGCGGCTGCTTCTCTATGCCGCGGCGCGCTCGCACGGGCCGGACGGCAGTGCCTTTCCCGATCCGATGCTGGCGGCGCAGGCGAAGATCTTCGCGGCGGACACCGCGCTCAAGATCGTCAACGACGCGTTGCAATTCTTCGGCGCGCGCGGTTATTCGCGCGAACTGCCGCTGGAACGCATGGCGCGCGATGTGCGCATGTTCTCGATCGGCGGCGGCACCACGCAGGTACTGCGCACCTTGGTCGCCTCTAAAATGCTGGGCTGGAAACTGCCGCAAACGCGCGACGGCTATAGCCCCAAACCCTTAATACCCGACGCCGCGGAGTAACCATGCATCCCATCTTCGTCAGCGCCGGCGAGCAAGCAGTGCCGATCCTCTTCGTCACCGCCGCCACCTTCGAAAAGACGATCGAGAACATCGACAACCGCGAACGCGCGTTCGTGCTTGCGGCGGGCTATGAGCCGAAGCCCGGACACCATCTGATCGTTTCCGCCTCGGACGGCAAACTGGCCGGCGTGCTATTTGCCATCGAAAATGCGGACGAGCCGGTGAAAGACCTGTTCCGGCCAGGCCAATTGTCCAGCGTGCTGCCGCCGGGCACCTACCGTTTCGCCAACCCGCCGCATGATGCGCGCCTGGCGGCGCTCGCCTTTGCGCTCGGCGCCTATCAATTTACGCGCTACCGCAAAGGCGATAACCGCAATGTGCGGCTGGTCGTGCCCGACAGCGTGGACGGTGACGAATTGACGCGCATTGTCGAGGCCGTCTCGCTGGCACGCGATTTAATCAACGCGCCTTCGAACGATATGGGTCCGGCCGAGCTGGAAGACGCCGCGCGCACAGTGGCCAAGCGGTTTGGCGCCAGCGTCGAGGTCACTACCGGCGAAGAGCTCGCCAAGAAGTTTCCGCTGGTGCATGCCGTTGGTGCGGGATCGACACGTGCGCCACGACTGCTCGATTTCAGCTGGGGTAAAGAAAGCGACCCGAAAGTCACGCTGGTCGGGAAAGGCGTTTGTTTCGATAGCGGCGGGCTCGACATCAAGCCCGAGTCCAGCATGCTCAACATGAAGAAGGACATGGCCGGCGGCGCCACCGCCTTGGCGCTGGCACACATGGTCATGTCACGCGAGCTTAAGGTACGGCTGCGCGTCATCATACCGGCCGTAGAAAATTCGATTTCGGGCACCAGTTTCCGGCCGCGCGACATCTACACGTCGCGCAAGGGCATCAGCGTCGAGATCGGCAATACCGATGCCGAGGGCCGGCTTATCCTCGCCGACGCGCTGACGCTGGCCGACGAGGACCAGCCGGCGCTGGTGGTCGATTTCGCCACGCTCACCGGCGCCGCGCGCGTTGCACTCGGGCCGGACGTGCCGCCGTTCTTCACCGACGACGATGCGCTCGCCGAAGAACTCATGCGCTGCGCGGTGGCCGAAAGTGACCCGCTCTGGCGCATGCCGCTGTGGCGGCCCTACGAATCGATGCTCGATTCCAAGGTGGCCGACACCAACAATTTCGGTAGCGGTGGCCAGGGCGGCGCTATCACCGCGGCGCTATTCCTGCGCAAGTTCGTTACCGCGAAGTCGTGGTTGCATCTCGACATTTTCGCTTGGACGCCGGCGGCCAAGCCGGGCCGGCCGGAAGGCGCCGAACTGCAGTCGGCACGTGCGCTTTATGCGCTGCTTTGCGCGCGTTATTCCTGATCCATGGTGGCGCTCGACCCCCGCATCAATCCGTTCCGCCCAGAGATCGCCGCGGATTATCTTAAAGGACAGGTCGAGGCCGCGCGCTTCGTTGAAGGCGTGCGCCACGAGGTAATCGAACCGATCGCCGAGCTTCGCCAGACTGCCTCGGAGGAGGCGCGGCTCCTTACCGAGGCGCTGATCGGCGAATGCTTTATTGTCTACGAGACAACCGACAAAGGCTGGGCTTGGGGTCAGCTTGAGACCGACGGTTATGTCGGCTGGTTGTCCGCCCATGCGTTGGCCAAACCCGGAAAGGCGCCGACGCACAAAGTGTCGGTGCCGCGCGCTCTCGCCTTCGCCGGCCCGGACATCAAGCTGTCGCCAGCGACGGCCTTGCCGATGGGGGCGCGGCTCGCCGTCGCCCACCAGGACGAGCGCTTCGCGGTCACCGCCAATGGCTGGCACGTGCCAACAATCTATCTGGCGCCAATCAAGGCGAGACGGCTGGATTTCGTTGCCGTCGCCGAGGAATTTCTGCATACGCCCTACCTGTGGGGTGGTAAGACCTCGCTTGGCATCGATTGCTCCGGGCTGATACAGGTCGCGCTGCACGCCGCCGGCATTGCCTGCCCGCGTGACAGCGACATGCAGGAGCTCGCGCTCGGCAAAACGTCCCCTCTCGGCGAACTGCGGCGTGGCAACTTGGTTTTCTGGAGAGGCCATGTTGCCATCGCGCGCGATCCTGAAACGTTAATCCACGCCAATGCCCATCACATGGCGGTGGCGATTGAGCCGGCAGCCGACGCGATCGCCCGCATCAAGGCGGCGGGGAGCGAAATTACAAGCGTGAAGCGGATCTAGCGCAACAGTTCCGCGAGGCGAGCGCGGTTGAGTGCCAGCCATTGCAGCGCGATGACCAGCAGGCCATTGCAGACCGTTCCGCGCGCCAGAGCACCAAGCGCTGCGTCAATCGAGACACGGATCGTCTCGATCTGCTCGCCTTCCGACGCGGCACCGCTGCGGGCTGGTACGCGCTCAGCATCGATGGCGGCGAGAAAGACCGTAACCATCTCGTCGGTGATCCCCGGCGTGGTCATGAAACTGAATAATTCGATCAACTTCGCCGGGACGACGCCGATCTCTTCCTGGCACTCGCGCCGCGCTGTCTGCTCGAGCGATTCGCCCGCCTCCGCTCGTCCGGCCACGGTCTCGACCATATCGCCGCAGCCATCGGCAAGATGCGCCGGCAGCCGGAATTGCCGGATCAATAAGACCTCGCCCCGCGCCAGATCAACCGGCAACACCGCCACCACCCTGCCGGCCAGTAAAATGTCGCGCGTCTGTAGCACCGTGACATCCGGCCCCTTAAGCGTCACGCGATAGCGTTGATAAGGCAGGAAGCCTTTCGCCAGCAGTTCCGGCGCCGAGACCGCGACCTCGGCGGAACGATCAGCCAGCTTGTATTCGTCGGCCATGTTTATTGCGCAACCAAGCCTTCGGGCGAGGTCTCAAGCTTGAAGGCCGCGGCAAAAAGTGCACGGGTGTAGTCGCTCTTCGGATTCTTGAACAAATCCGCCGCGGCGCCCTCCTCCACCATCTTGCCGTTTCGCAGCACCAAGAGGTGACTCGCTAGCGCCGCCACCACGCGTAAATCGTGCGAGATAAACATGTAGGTTAGGTCGCGCCGCTTCTGTAGGTCGCGCAGCAGATCGACCATCTGCGACTGGATCAACATGTCAAGCGCGCTGGTTGGCTCATCGAGCACGATGAAGGTTGGCTCAAGCACCAGCGCGCGCGCGAGTGCGATGCGCTGGCGCTGGCCGCCAGAGAATTCGTGCGGATAACGGAAGCGTGTTTGCGGATCAAGCCCAACGTCGGTGAGCGCCGCCACCACGCGGCGCTCGTGCTCCGCGGGCGCTAGATTCGGGTGATGCACCCAGAGGCCCTCCTCGATGATGTCGGACACCGACATGCGCGGGCTGAGCGAACCGTAAGGATCCTGGAAAACAATCTGCATGTTGCGACGATAGGGCCGCATCTCCTTGAACTTCAGTCCCTGGATCGTGTGACCCATGAACACCACCGGCCCGTTCGAGGAGATCAGCCGCAAGATCGCGAGGCCAAGCGTAGTCTTGCCGGAGCCGGACTCGCCAACCACGCCCAGCGTCTCGCCCTTGCGCACCTCGACACTGATGCCATCCACCGCCTTGATGTGGCCGACGATCCGGCGCAGCACGCCGCGCTTGATCGGAAACCAGACTTTGAGGTCGTTCGTCGAGACCACCACAGGTTCGTCTGGTTGTGGCGGTGCCGGATCCGGCTTGGGCTCGGCGGCGAGCAGCGCGCGCGTGTAGGTATGTACCGGCGCTGTGAATACACGCTCGACATCGCCCTGCTCGACGATCTTGCCCTTCTGCATCACGCAGACGCGGTCGGCAATCTTGCGCACGATGCCGAGGTCGTGGGTGATAAACAGCATCGACATGTGAAGGCGTGTCTGCGTGTCCTTAAGCAGCTTTAAGATCTGTGCTTGAACCGTCACGTCGAGCGCGGTGGTCGGCTCATCGGCAATCAGCAAGTCCGGCTCGTTCGCCAAAGCCATTGCGATCATCACGCGCTGGCGCTGACCGCCGGAGAGCTGGTGCGGATAGCTCGCCAGCCGCCCTCTCGGATCGTGAATACCGACCTGGCCGAGCAGATCGACGATCCGCCGGCGCGCCGCCTCCCCCGTAAGTCCCTGGTGCAGCAATAATATCTCGCCGATCTGTTTCTCGATCGTGTGCAGCGGATTGAGCGAGGTCATTGGCTCCTGGAAGATGATTGTGATGTCGTTGCCGCGCACATGGCGAATCTCGGACTCCGACATTGTCAGCAGCTCGCGGCCCTGAAACTTGATCGAACCGGACGGATGATGCGCGGCTGGATATGGGAGCAGTTTCATGACCGAGAGCGCTGTCACCGATTTCCCTGACCCAGACTCACCGACCAGCGCGACAGTTTCGCCCTTGCCGATGTTGAACGAGACGCGGTCAACCGCCAGCACCTCGCGCTTGCCGCGGCCGAAAGCGACCGCGAGGTCGCCCACCGACAGAAGGTTTTCTTTTGCTGTGCTCATCGGAACGTCTTTCTGGGATCGAAGGCGTCGCGCACCGCTTCGCCGATGAAGATCAAGAGCGACAGCATGATCGCGATCGAGAAGAAGCCGGTAAGACCGAGCCACGGTGCCTGCACGTTGGCCTTGCCCTGCGACAGCAATTCGCCGAGCGAGGGCGAGCCCGGCGGCAGGCCGAAGCCAAGGAAGTCGAGGGCGGTCAGGGTCATCACCGATGACGACAAGATGAACGGCAGGAACGTCATCGTTGCCACCATGGCGTTGGGCAACAGGTGGCGGAAAATGATCACCGCGTTCGACACGCCAAGCGCCCGCGCCGCCTGAATGTATTCAAAATTGCGTCCGCGCAAGAATTCCGCGCGCACGAGCCCTACCAGCGACACCCACGAGAATAGCAACAGAATCCCAAGCAGCACGAAGAAGCCCGGCACCAGCACCGAAGAAATGATCAACAGCAGATAGAGCGACGGGATCGACGTCCAGATCTCGATGAAGCGCTGAAACAAGAGATCGACCCAGCCGCCGAAATAGCCCTGAACCGCACCGGCCGCGACGCCGATCGCGGACGACACGATGGTGAGGCACAGCCCGAACAACACGGAGATACGGAAACCGTAGATCAGCCGCGCTAACACGTCGCGCCCGCCATCGTCGGTGCCGAGCCAGTTGTACTCGAGCTCGCCGCATTTGGCGAAGCCATGGCTGGCGGCAAACTCGCAATCCTGCTGCGTCAGTGCCCAGGTCGGCTTGGACGGGAAAGGCGACGGCGGCTTGCTGACCTGCGTGTTGTAGGAGAAGCGGATCGGCGGCCAGACCACGGTGCCGCCCTCCTTTTGAATGAGACCCATAAGATAGTCGTCGCGATAGTCGGCCGCGGTGCCGAACAGATTCGGATCCTTGTCCCTGGCGAAAGCCGTGTCGGGATAGGTCACGATCGCGGGAAAAAACCATTGGCCGTTGACGTGAATGAAGATCGGCTTGTCGTTGGCGATGAACTCCGCAAACAGCGACACAAGGAACAGTCCGAGGAAAATCCATAACGACCAGAAGCCGCGCCGGTTGACCTTGAAATTGTCCCAGCGCCGGCGGTTGAGCGGCGACAGCGCAAAGCGCGGCTCGGCCATCGACTCCACAAGGGCCGCCGGGGCATTGGCGGCGAGCTCGGTCAGATCGCGGCGGGTCGGCGCGTCCACCTCAAACCTCCCGCGTTTCGAAATCGATGCGCGGATCGATCCAGGTGTAGGTCAGGTCGGAGATCAGGTTCACGATCACGCCGATAAGCGAGAAGATGTAAAGCGTCGCGAACACCACCGGATAGTCGCGGTTAAGCACGCTTTCGAAGCCGAGCAGGCCAAGTCCGTCAAGCGAGAAGATCGTCTCGATCAGCAGCGAGCCGGTGAAGAAGGCGTGCACGAAGGCACCGGGAAATCCGGCAATGACGATCAGCATGGCGTTGCGGAATATGTGCCCGTACAGCACCTGATTGCGCGTGCAGCCCTTGGCACGGGCGGTGAGGACGTATTGCTTACGGATCTCCTCGAGGAACGAATTCTTAGTCAGCAGCGTCATGGTGGCGAAGGCGGACAGCGCCATTGACACGATC
>Ga0207766_1000267_pt1 | contig 11014 bp, 9 predicted proteins | sample LuqExpMetageno68_FD_187825 | JGI IMG/M metagenome (GOLD analysis project Ga0207766, IMG submission 187825) | Tropical forest soil microbial communities from Luquillo Experimental Forest, Puerto Rico - Sample 68 (SPAdes) | ecosystem: Environmental > Terrestrial > Soil > Tropical forest ...
GATTTGTGACCGGCAAGCACGAGATGGTCTACCAGATCAAAACGCCCTCTGGGACACTTGGTATTCGCGGCTAGTTGGACTTCCCGGAGTCACTCGTTGGCCCAGCGGAGACTAGCGTTGCCACTCAAACTTGAAGTAGCGTTTCTTTCTCCGAATAAGGGCTGTCCCGGAAGGCAGCTCTCTCTTTTTGTGGAAACCAAATGATGGTTAGTGCGTTTGTCGTTTGGCCGCTGCGCTAACGGTTGCACGAAGCGGCTGGCAATTTGGCCTTCGAGGGCTGTGATCCCTGTGGTCAGCCCTCCTTTTTTTGGAACGAACCGGCGATTTGCGCTGTTTGTTAGTTTGGCCGGTCCGCGAACTATCCTCATCGGGGGCGTGAGATCCCCTCTATTGCGCGCCTTTCACTAACGCAGTCTCCGTGTCTCGGAACCGGCTTGTTTCCGCTACGGGTGTCTCGTTGCAGCGTCGATCGACTGCCGCATTGCCAGATGGGGATTCTCCCGCCTGGGCAAGCGTTCAGCAGGTAGCAGCAAGATACGAAACACCAGACGTGCGTTATGAGTAAAAGCGGAACGATCGTGGTAGGAATGAAATAAGTGGCGCCGAGTTGACCTGCTGACAACCCGCCACCATTGGCCTGATAGAACCCATTCAGCAGATCGACACTACCCCAGATGTTGAAGACCCACACGAGCGCAATCCCCAACCTGGTCCGTAGTGCGGTCAAGGCCAACAACGCTAAAATTGCTGCGGCGCAATTGCGTATGCAGATGGCCGCCCAAAAGTCGTCTGTTTGATGCGCGCAGCGCGCTGCCGGAGGGCATCGCCGACGCGCCTCACAATGAGATGAAGGAGCATCGCCGACGAAAAGCGCCTCAGTTACCATTTATGAAAGCCATATTGAAAGCGCCGGCCGTCCACCTCAAATAATTGGCGAGGGTTACAGTCATGGCGGATTTTCCAAATCGCTGGATGTGGTCGGAGGCCTGCGACATGCTGGCCCGGGCGGAGCGTCTGCAGCGTGAGTTTTTCCAGCTGGCGCGTTCGTCCTCACAGCTGCCGATCTGGGAGCCGCCGGTCGATATGCTGGAGACCGAGACGGAAGTGCTCGTGTTAATGGCGCTGCCGGGTGTCAACCCCGAGCGTGTCGAGGCAGCAATCGACGGCGTCGATCTCGTCGTCGCCGGCAGTCGAGAGCTTCCCGCTGCGTTGCGAACGGCAGCGATCCACCGGCTGGAGCTGCCGCAGGGTCGCTTTGAGCGGCGCCTGCGCTTACCGGCCGGCCGCTATACGGCGGTTCGGCGGGCGATGTCCGATGGCTGTCTTATGATCGCCCTGGAAAAAGCGGGGGCCCCGCGTGGCTGATACCGAAATCATGCGTTCTTTAGAACAAGGAAAGCAGGGGGCCGACGCCACCCAGCCCGAAGACGTGAGTTCGAACGAAAACCGGCCGCCACTCCCGTCAGATGCCATGATCATAGTACCGGTGCGTGATCTTGTGCTGTTTCCCGGCATGGTCGCGCCGGTCACACTCGGCCGCCGCAAATCAGTTGCCGCCGCGCAACAGGCAGTCCGTGAGCAACGGCCGGTCGGCATACTTATGCAGCGCGATGCATCGATCACCGATCCGACCGCGATCGATATGCACCGCATGGGTACGGTCGCCAATGTCGTGCGCTATATCACCACGCCGGACGGCAGCAATCTTCTCGTTTGCCAGGGGGAGCAGCGCTTCCAGGTGTTGGAATTCATGAGCGGATGGGCGTTCCTCGTTGCGCGCGTGCTGCGTATTCCTGAATCGCAATTGCGCACGCCGGAGATCGAGGCTCGCTTTCTGCACCTGAAGGGGCAGGCGCTGGAAGCACTCGAACTTCTGCCGCAGGCGCCGGACGAGTTGCGCGGCGCTATCAAAGCGATTGAACAGCCCGGCGCGCTTGCCGATCTCGCGGTCGCCTATATGGACGTTAAGCCCGAGGCAAAACAGGAAATCCTCGAGACCCCGGACATCGGCGCGCGTATCGACAAGGTCTCGCGCCTGCTGGCGCAACGCCTCGAGGTGCTTCGACTGTCGGCCGAAATCGGCAAGCAGACCAAAGCCGCGCTGGATGAACGCCAGCGGGAGGTTCTGCTGCGCGAGCAGATGGCGGCTATCCAGAAGCAACTCGGCGAAGGCGAGGAAGGCAAAGCCACCGAACTGGCTGAACTGGACAAGAAGATCGCCGAAGCTGGTATGCCCAAGGATGTCGAGGAGCAGGCGCGTAAGGAATTGCGCCGACTGCAACGCATGCCCGAGGCGCAAGGTGAATACGGCATGGTGCGTACTTACCTTGACTGGCTGATCGAGCTGCCGTGGAAGCTGCCGGAGGAGACTTTCATCGACATCACGCACGCTCGCCGCGTGCTTGACGAGGATCACTATGGCCTCGATAAGATTAAGCGGCGTATCGTCGAGTTCCTAGCCGTGCGCAAGCTCGCGCCCCATGGCAAGGCGCCGATCCTGTGCTTTGTTGGCCCACCTGGTGTAGGTAAGACCTCGCTCGGCCAGTCGATCGCTCGCGCCATGAACCGAAAGTTCGTACGCGTGAGTCTCGGCGGCGTACATGATGAGGCGGAGATCCGCGGTCACCGGCGTACGTACATCGGTGCGCTGCCGGGCAACATCATCCAGGGCATCCGCAAGGCTGGCACACGCAACTGCGTCATGATGCTGGACGAGATCGATAAGCTCGGCCGGGGCATCCAAGGCGATCCATCCGCCGCGCTTTTGGAGGTGCTCGATCCCGAACAGAACAATACCTTCCGCGATAACTATCTCGGGGTTCCATTCGACTTGAGCCGCGTGGTTTTCATCACGACCGCAAACATGCTCGACACCATCCCGGGACCATTGCGTGATCGGATGGAGATCATCAGCCTCGCTGGCTATACCGAAACCGAAAAACTTCAAATCGCCAAACGCTATCTTGTTCGCCGGCAGATGGAGGCGAACGGTATTAAGGAGGGTCAGGTCGAGATCACTGAGGCAGCGTTGCGCGAGATCATTCAATATTACACCCGGGAAGCGGGCGTGCGTGCTCTCGAACGAGAAATCGGCAAGGCACTTCGTCATGCCGCGGTGCGCGTCGTCGAGCAGGGCGCCGGGCCAATCCGCATCGATCGCAACGATCTCGCCGCAATCTTGGGCGCGCGACAATTCGAGAGCGAAATAGCCATGCGCACCAGCGTTCCAGGAGTTGCGACCGGGCTCGCGTGGACCCCAGTTGGCGGAGATATCCTGTTCATCGAAGCGACGCGCGTACCGGGGACAGGCCGCCTTATCCTCACCGGCCAACTCGGAGAGGTAATGAAAGAAAGTGCGCAGGCGGCACTCAGTATCGTAAAGAACCGGGCGACTCTGCTAGGGATCGATGCCAGCTTGTTTGAGAAATCGGACGTGCATGTGCACGTGCCGGCGGGTGCCGTCCCAAAGGACGGTCCGAGCGCGGGTGTCGCGATGTTTATGGCCTTAGTGTCTCTGATGACCGATCGCACTATCCGCAACGATACCGCAATGACCGGCGAGATTAGCCTCCGCGGCCTGGTTCTGCCGGTGGGCGGCATCAAGGAAAAGGTTGTGGCTGCGGGACGCGCGGGCCTGAAACGGGTGATGTTGCCGGCGCGCAATCGCAAAGATTACGACGACATCCCGGAAGAGGCGCGGGATCAGCTTGAATTCGTCTGGTTAGAGCGTGTCGAGGATGCGGTGGCGGCTGCACTTGAGGCCGGTGTAGGGGAGGTGCGCCCGCTTGATGATGAAGGAAATTCGCGTCCGAGGAAAACGGGGTAGTCACGCTTTTAGGACAGGTTGGAAAACAATGTCGGGATTTCACCACGTTACGGCCGTCGAGGGCAAAGCTCGGCAAATCTAGACTTCTATACCCACAGGCTTGAGGGTCTAATAACAGGGCTTTCAGCCGGTGCGGGCCGCTGAGTCTCGCCTGGATTGGCGGACGATTCCCACTTTGCCGTTGCTTCCGCCTCCACAAAAGAACTGATTGCCGCCAATTGGACTCGAGTCCTGACACGCCTACCCCAGGCGGCGGCTCTCGAGCCTCTCCAGGCCGCGATGCTGCCCCACCCGGAAGAGCGTCCCTTCGGCTCACGCGAGCTCCGATGGAGCCATCCTTTCTTGCCGCAGGCCGGAAGAGGGGAACGAGACACTTTGAGGACGGTCCATCTCATCACAAAAGTATGAACTAAATGATGATTGACGAATGTTGATATTTATCATTAGTTAGACATTAGGTTAGTTGATGGAGGATCTCAGATGGCCTCTCAGACAGATTTATCCAAGTTTTACAAGGCGGTATTGCTATTGCCCGCGTTGGTGGCATTGGCCGCTTGCGGTCCCACCACCGCCCAGCAGCAGGCACCTGAAAGGCCAGTCTTGGTCACTACGGTTCATTACGAACCCCAGGTCGCCGACCGCAGCTTTGTTGGGACAGTCCGGCCGAGGATTGAGAGTGACCTGGGTTTCCGAGTGACGGGCAAGGTTTCGAAACGTCTGGTTGAGGTCGGCAGCCATGTCGATGCCGGGCAGCCACTGGCGACTCTGGACGAGGCCGACCTAAATCTGCAAGCCGAACAAGCCGAGGCCGAGCTTAGCGCAGCAAAAGGCGTGCGCGCACAAGCCGGCGCGGCAGAAACCCGCACCAAAGAACTGCGAGAGAAGGGCTGGTCAACCGATGCGCAATTGGACCAGGCCAAAGCCGCAGCCGACGAAGCACGGGCGCGGCTTAACCGTGCCGAACGATCGGTCGAGTTGACGAAAAATAGTTTGTCCTACGCCACGCTCGTTGCTGACGCTTCCGGAGTCGTCACCGCAACCTTCATTGAGCCCGGCCAGGTCGTCGCTGCTGGGCAAGCAGCCATTCGCGTGGCGCGCCTTGCCGAAAAGGAGGTCGTGGTCGCGATTCCCGAGACGCTGTTGGCGCGCGCCAAATCGGGTGAAGCGCGTGTCTCAATCTGGTCTGAGCCGGACAAACACTATGCCGCAAAGCTTCGTGAACTCGCGCCGTCGGCCGATCCTACAACGCGAACCTATCTCGCTAAATTCTCGATGCCCGGCGCCGGCAACGAGGTGCAACTTGGCATGACAGCTACGTTGATTTTGTCCGATGCGGCAAGCGGGCGCGTCGCCCGGCTTCCCTTCTCGGCGCTATTCGACCAGGGTGGCGGCCCGTCACTTTACGTGGTGGACACTAAGACCGGAGCGATCACCCTCAAGGGCGTCGCCGTGAAGTCCTACGAACGCAATGATGTACTGATCAGCGGCGGCGTAGCAGAGGGCGCAGATGTCGTTGCCCTTGGTGTCCAGAAACTAAACCCCGCCGAGAAGGTCAGGGTTGTCTCGTCGCTGTCCTTCTGAAAGCGGATTAGTTAGATCGCGAAGGAAGATACCATGCATCGCTTCAATCTTTCAGCATGGGCTGTCGCTCATCCCGCTCTAATCCTTTTCCTGATCGTGATGTTCGGGGCAGCAGGCCTACTCTCCTATCGGAGCCTCGGGCGCGCCGAGGATCCGTCATTCACAATCAAAGTGGCGGTCGTTACCACAATGTGGCCAGGTGCAACTGCCGCCGAGATGCAGGCTCAGGTCGCTGATCCGATCGAGAAGAAGCTCCAGGAGTTGCCTTATTTCGATAAGGTTACGACGTACACTAAGCCGGCCTTTACTGCGATGCAGGTCGCGTTCAAGGACAATACGCCGGCACGTGAAGTGCCGGAGTTGTTCTATCAACTGCGCAAGAAAATCATCGACATCAAGGACGATCTGCCTGCGGGTCTCATTGGCCCGTCGATCAACGACGAGTACGGCGACGTCGATTCGATCCTTTATATGCTCACGGCCCAGGGCGCCGATTATGCGCAGATGAAGAAGGTTGCCGAAGCTCTTCGCCAGCGCCTGCTGAAGGTCAAGGACGTCACCAAAGTCAACCTGTACGGCACACAGGATGAAAAGATCTACGTCGAGTTTTCCAATGCCAAGCTCGCAACGCTTGGCATCACGACTGATCAAATTTTCCAGTCGCTTGCCAGGCAGAACGCGGTGGTGCCGGCCGGTATCGTGGAGACATCAGCACAGCGCGTGCCACTACGCGTGACTGGCGCTCTCGATGGCGCCAAGGCTGTCGCCGAGACCCCGGTTGAAGCGAACGGACGTGTGTTTCGCCTGGGCGATATTGCGACCGTGAGCCACGGCTATGTCGATCCGCCGGATTTTCAGGTCCGGCAGGAAGGCAAACCTGCCATCGGCATCGGAGTTGTAATGGCGAAGGGCGCCAACATTCTTGAGCTCGGTCCCGCGGTTAGCAGCGCCACTGCCGACTTCATGGCCTCGGTGCCTCGGGGATTCGAGCTTGAACAGATCGCCGACCAACCTGCCGTAGTCGAACATGCGGTTGGCGAGTTTGTGCATTCCTTCATCGAGGCGTTGGCGATCGTGCTGTTCGTCAGCTTCCTCGCACTGGGTTGGCGCACCGGCATCGTCGTCGCGCTGTCCGTCCCACTGGTCCTTGCCATCGTGTTCCTCGTCATGAATGCTATGGGCCTCGACCTTCACCGGATCACGCTCGGTGCGCTCATTATCGCTCTCGGCCTCCTTGTCGATGACGCCATCATCGCCGTCGAGATGATGGTCGTGAAAATGGAGCAGGGCTGGGACCGGATCCGGGCCGCATCGTTTGCCTGGGAATCCACCGCCTTCCCTATGTTGACCGGAACCCTGGTGACAGCTGCCGGATTCCTGCCCATCGGCTTCGCAAATTCCTCGGTCGGTGAATATGCGGGCGGCATCTTCTGGGTTGTGGCCATCTCCTTGGTGGCCTCGTGGCTGGTGGCTGTCGTTTTCACCCCGTACATCGGCGTGAACCTGCTCTCAAATCTCCAGCGGCGCGGGTCAAAGCACGACCCCCATGCCATCTACGAAACCCGGATTTATCGCATTCTGCGACGTTTGATCGAATGGTGTGTCGAGCGGCGCGTCGTCGTGGTGCTGGCGACAATCGGCGTCTTTGTGCTTTCGATCGTGGGTTTCGGCCACGTGCAGCAGCAATTCTTCCCGCTGTCAGAGCGGCCGGAGTTGTTTTTTCAGCTCCGCCTCCCGGAGGGCACAGCATTCGGCGCGACGCTGGAGTCGGTGAGAAAGGCCGAGGCCTTGCTCAAGGACGATCGGGATATTTCGACCTACACGGCCTATATTGGGCGGGGCTCGCCGCGATTCTGGCTAGGGCTCAACCCGCAGCTTCCGGACGAATCGTTCGCCGAAATCGTGATCGTGTCGAAGGATGTCGAGGCCCGCGAGCGAATCAAAGCACGGATCGAAAAAGCTGTCGCCGATGGCGCGCTTTCGGAAGCGCGCGTGCGCGTCGACAGGTTCAATTTCGGTCCGCCGGTCGGATTTCCAGTGCAGTTCCGCGTCATCGGTCCCGACACCAAAAAGGTACGCGACATCGCCTACCGGGTGCGGGAGGTAATGCGGGCCAACAATCAGGTGGTCGATCCGCATCTCGACTGGAACGAGCAATCGCCGTACCTGAAACTCGTGGTCGATCAGGACCGCGTGCGGGCATTGGGAATGACCCCGCAGGACATCTCCAAGTCGCTAAGCATGCTGCTTTCGGGCGTACCCATTACTACGGTGCGCGACGGCATTGAGAAAGTCGAAGTCGTGGCGCGCGCTGTACCTGCTGAGCGGCTCGACCTCTCGTATATCGGCGACCTGGCGATCTATTCGCGGAACGGCGTCGCTGTGCCTCTGTCACAAATCGCAAAGGTTGAATATTCGCACGAGGAGCCGATCCTCTGGCGCATCAACCGCGATATGGCGATTACGGTGCGCGCCGACGTCGTAGACGGCGTCCAGCCGCCGGATGTGACCAACGCCATCTGGCCGAAACTAAAATCCATCCGCGATAGTCTTGAGCCGGCCTACCGGATCGAGATTGGCGGAGCCATCGAGGAATCGCAGAAGGGCAATGCTTCAATTTTTGTCCTGTTTCCAGTGATGATAGCCGCCATGCTGACCCTGCTGATGATCCAGCTGCAAAGCATTTCGCGGCTTATTCTGGTTTTCCTGACCGCGCCGCTCGGCATCATCGGAGCCTCGTTGGGCCTTAACGTTGCTGATAAACCATTTGGCTTCGTAGCGTTGCTTGGACTAATCGCGCTCGCTGGCATGATCATGCGCAACGCGGTGATTCTCGTCGACCAGATCGAATCGGATGTGGACCAGGGTCTGAGCCGCCGCGAGGCGATTGTCGAAGCGACTGTGCGGCGGGCGCGGCCCGTCGTATTGACAGCGATGGCGGCAATTCTCGCCATGATTCCTCTCTCGCGATCGGCGTTTTGGGGGCCGATGGCCATTACCATCATGGGCGGACTGTTCGTCGCAACGTTTTTGACCCTGCTGTTCCTGCCTAGCCTCTATGCCTTGTGGTATCGTAAGCGGTTAGGTGAGCAAGGCGGCGGAGCAGTCGGATTGCCTGATAGCTCGGGGCACCTGCAACCATTGGCCGCAGCTCCGTTTGCTGTTGCGGCCGAATAACGAGAGGCGAGGGGAAAGAGCCAGAATGAGCGACGTTACTGACCACATTGAAACAGATGTGCGGGAGAGAATTCTGGTCACGGCCGAGCGGCTGTTTCGTGACATCGGCTACCAAAAGACGACTGTGGCCGACATCGCCAAAGCTCTGCACATGAGTCCGGCAAACGTTTATCGTTTCTTTGACTCGAAAAAGTCGATCAATGCCGGCGTGGCACGCCGGCTGATGGGGCAAGTCGAGGGCGCCTCGCAGTTGATCGCCGCAAAGCGTGGAGGCGCTGCCCAACGGCTACGCGAGCTGCTAGCGACCGTGCACCGCATGAATTCTGACCGTTATGTCGGCGATTCCAAAATGCACGAAATGGTCGCAGTGGCAATGGAAGAGAACTGGGATGTCTGCAAAGCACACATGGAATGCATCACAGGGATGATTGCAACTGTTATCGCTTCGGGCGTGGCTTCCGGCGAGTTCCATGTCAAAGACGTCGGCGTAGCGGCTATATGCACCTGTACCGCGATGGTTCGTTTTTTTCATCCACAATTGATCGCCGAATTCGCTAACAAGCCCGGTCCAACGCTTGATCAGATGATTGATTTCGTAATCGCAGCGCTCAGCCGACCGAATTAGTGTACTGCGCGGTTGTCCAGAAGCGAGAAGCCGCTTTTGAGGTGAAAGCGAATATCGAAATTCAGGGGGATTTGATGTCTACTTGTGATCTAAAGCCGACATTGCCCAAAACGGATCTGACTGGGTCGTTCTCGCTCTCTCAATAGCAGTGCAGGCGTTCCTAGAACTGCTTGGCACGAAGCGATTCAAATTCTTGGCGACAGGCTTCGGTGAAATCACGAAGGATGTCGATTGAATTGCTCTGGACCATTTCTCGGAGTTCGAGGAAGGTCTTGTCCGGCTGCAAGTATGTATCGAGAATTTTGTGTCCGATCTGTTCGGCAGCGGCGAGCACGTTCGGAGGTGACAGCACTCGCATTCGGCCGATTTTAGTGTAAAGGGTGACAAGCGCCGGAATGTCGCCCTTATCGTGCTGGAGCGCGTCAATATAGCATTTCGACGCCTCCTCAATGAATTCCTTATAAAGGTCTTGGCGATGGAGCCTGTCCTGTACGAGCCACTGCGCACGCACCTGCATCCGCTGAGTCATCCACGACGCTAAGAATGATGCGAATCCGCCGATCGCAGCACCCAACAATGCGGATAGGGCCGAAATGACAGACGCGTTCATGGCATTCTCACTGGCTTCGTCTCGCACTTGCAAAGATTGCGCTTACATTTGCTCAAACGATCTGGTCATTCAGTGGTTAGGCGCGGATCCGAGTATGCCGGCGGCCAGGGCAAGGGTCGCCGCGGACGACAGGGCCGTACTGTAGGCATCGGTAGCGACATTCTGAGCTACTAATAGCTGACGCTCCGCAATTGTAACATCCGTGATCGATCCGACGCCATTGCGTTGAAACATGATTGATCCCTTCCGTTGATTGCCGAGAGTCATTTGTAGGAAGCGCCGGGATCGGCATGTAATCCGGCGGCTTCGATGGTGTCAGTCCAACTCATTCAAAACGGTACGACTTGTGCAATGCGCGCACGGTACATAGCCCTGAACTTGTCGTAGCGGGCAGATAGCAGCTCTGACTTGAGTGTCGGCGCTTTGTCCGGATGACCGGAATCAAATGGTGGCGCGGGGTCATATTCTATGCCGAGTTGAATTCTTCTCGCCGTCGTCTCGCCTGCGATTTCAGCAGCGACGCTAAGGCCGAAATCAATCCCCGCGGTGACACCACCCGCAGTAATCACGTTGCCATCTTTCACGACTCTGGCCTTTTCGTATGCGGCGCCCACAAGAGGCAGTAGATCAGTATACGCCCAGTGCGTTGTTGCCCGTCGCCCCTTTAGCAGTCCTGCCACACCCAGAACAAATGTACCGGTGCAAACAGCAGTTATGTACTTTGCGGCACCGGCCTGCTGACGGACGAATTCGATTGTCTTACGATCGTTGATAATGCCACACACACCTTCGCTTCCCCCCGGTATGCAGATCAAATCGAGAGGCGGACAGTTCGCAAAGGTGTGGGTCGGCAAGAGACTAAGCCCGCAATCACTCGCGACGGGTGATGCTGATTTCGCGATAATGTGGATCGCCGATTGAGGAAGCCGCGAGAGCACCTGTAGCGGACCCGTGAAATCCAGCTGCGTTAGATCAGGAAAGATGACAAAGCCAATATTGAGCGGCATACTCGTCCCCTATTTCGGGGGATCGTAACTGCTCAAATAGCAACATTGGAAGGGTCCGATCATTGTCCGCTCTGGGTCTTGGCTGTGTGAAAAACGCGCCCGCCCCCGAATACAGCAACATGCCACCTAAGCCAAAAAGATGATCTTTGATAAGAATCAAGGCCCCAAAGTTACGAGTGCATCATTTG
>Ga0207766_1000276_pt1 | contig 10870 bp, 9 predicted proteins | sample LuqExpMetageno68_FD_187825 | JGI IMG/M metagenome (GOLD analysis project Ga0207766, IMG submission 187825) | Tropical forest soil microbial communities from Luquillo Experimental Forest, Puerto Rico - Sample 68 (SPAdes) | ecosystem: Environmental > Terrestrial > Soil > Tropical forest ...
TGAACCGCGCATCGTTTGCCGTCTGGCCAACGCACGTCCTCGTCGGCGAGGCTCTTCTCATCCGAGATCGTATAGCGCTCCTTCCAGGGCATGGCTTATGCCTCCGCACTCCCGACGTGGTGGAGATCAGGCATTCCGCTGTGGCGGATGCCGGGCCAGACAATGCCGTGCCACCTCCTCGCACGTTGCAAACCACACGCCGGGCAGCGTCTTCATCTTGTCGAGCATCCGCTGGGAGAATTCGCTGAGCTCGGTGATGTTGGTGTCCTGCAGCGTGTACTGGAAGCCGGCGCGCGCGACGCGGCCGCCCACCGTGATGTCCTGCGCGGGCTGCATGAAGACCGCGATGCCTTCGATCCGGGCGAGCTTCTTACCGAGCCGCGCGATCACCTGGTCGTCGCGCCAGCGCGCCTCGACCCGGTCCTTGACCTCGTCGAGCGTGCGCTCGCGCGAGGGCGTGATGCCGGCAACGTCGTAATAGACGAAACCGCCGGTCGGCAGCGTGACCGGCTCGTTGTCGACGCCGACGTCGCTGGTGAAGACCGAATCGATCAGGTTTGGCGGCATGTTCTGCAGCGCTGCGACCGGCTGGCCCTTGGGATCGCGCCCGGAGCGGTCGACGGCTTCGACTGTGATCAATTTCAGCCCGAGCTTGTTCGCCGCCTCCGCGAGCGTCGCGCCGCTTGCGCGCTCATCTTCGACCTTGTCGCGCAGTTCGCCCAGAGCGCCGCGCGCGCGCTGCTCGGCAAGCGTCTGTTTGATCTGCGGCGCGACCTGCTCGAACGAGACATTCTCGCCGGGCTCGATCTTGCTGACCATCACCAGCGCCGTCCCGAAGCGGCCTTTGATCGGCTCGCTCACTTTGTCGACCGGCAGCGAGAAGGCAGCGTCCGCGATCGCCGGATCGACGACCTGGCTCTTGCTCAAAAGCCCCAGATCGGTGTCGGAGGGCTTGAAGCCGTGTTTCTCCGCGACTTGCTGGAAGGTCGCACCGGCCGCGATCTCCTGCAGCGCGGCCTGCGCTTGAGCGGCTTCAGGAAACACGATCTGGTGCACGTCGCGCTTCTCCGGCCTGCCGAATTGATCCTTGTGCGATTCGAAATAGGCTTTGGCGTCGGCGTCGCTGACATCGCCGGGCTTGGCGACATCGGTCGGCGAAAGCGATAGCAGCGTGATCTTGCGAGATTCGGGTGCGCGGAATTCGGCTTTGTGCTCGTCAAAGAATTTCGCGACCTCGTCGGGCATCGGCGACGGCACGTTGGCAGCCTGCGCCGGACCGAGCGCGATGTACTCGATATCGCGCTTCTGGTTCTGGAATTGATTGAGCGCGGTCAACGCAGCTTCCGGGACCTGGAGATCGCCGCCGACCGTCTGTGCGATCTGCCGCCGCAGCATGTCGTCGCGCTGCTGCGCCACGAAGCGCGGCTCGGTAAAGCCGAGGTCGCGGATGAGCTGCGCGAAGCGTGTCGGATCGAATTGGCCGTTCGGCCCCTGGAACGCGGGGTTGCTCCTGATCCGCTGCGCGATTTCCTCATTGGACAGGCCGAGGTGCAGTTTGCGTGCCTGCTCATCCAGCGCGGTCTGCGCGATCAGCTGCTGCAGAAAACGCGGACCCAAACCCATGGCGCGCGCCTGATCTGGCGTGATCACGCGGCGCGCCTCGCGGCTGAGGCGCTGAAGCTGGTCGTTGTAGTACTGCCGGAACTGCTCGATCGAAATGTCGGTGCTGCCGACGGTAGCGACGGAGTTCTGCCCGAAGCCGCCGCGGAAAATGTCGCCGATGCCCCAAATCGCGAAGCTGATGACCAGGACGCCCATGACGGACGCCATGATGGCTTTGCCGAGCCAGGTCGAAGAGGCCTTGTGGATGTTTCGAAGCATCGCGAGTTCGCTGAATCTCTTGCCGTTTCCGAATATTCGGGGGGAGCGGTGCCCTTTTAAGCTCCCGCTTCAGGCGCCGCAACAGGCGCGGCTTGCTGGCGCGGAACACGCCGCTCTGCTAACCGCAGGCGACGGGAGTACTGGTGATGGCAGCATCGCAAATCCGTCCGCTGGTCGCGGGCAACTGGAAGATGAACGGGCTTTCCGGCTCGAATGGCGAGTTTGAGAAGATCGTGGGTGGGGCCGCGCGGCTGGCGGGGAGGGCCGACCTGATGGTCTGCCCGCCGTTCACGCTGATTGCGCGCTTTGCCAGCGCCGCAGGAGCGGTGGCGGTGGGCGGCCAAGACTGCCACCCGCAGCCGTCCGGCGCGCATACAGGCGACATCGCGACCGAGATGCTCGCCGATGCGGGCGCGAGGGCGGTAATCGTCGGCCACTCCGAGCGTCGCGCCGACCATCACGAGAGCGATGCACTCGTGCGGGCGAAAGCTCTGGCCGCCTGGCGCGCCGGGCTGACGGCGATCGTTTGCGTCGGCGAGACGCGCGCGCAGCGCGAGGCGGGCGAGACTTTGCGGGTGGTCGGTGGCCAGCTTGCCGGCTCGCTTCCGGAGGGTGCGACGGGTGCGAACCTCGTTGTCGCCTATGAGCCCGTCTGGGCGATCGGCACAGGTCTTACGCCGACGCCAGCCGATGTTGCCGAGGTGCATGGCTTCATCCGCCGGACGCTGTCGGAGCGCTTCGGCGCGGGAGGTGCGAAGATCCGGATTCTGTATGGTGGATCGGTCAAGCCCTCGAATGCGCGGGAACTTCTCGGCGTAGCCGATGTGAACGGTGCTCTGGTCGGCGGCGCGAGCCTGAAGGCAGACGATTTCCTCGCCATCGCCGCCGCCTATCTCTGAGGCGGCCGAGAGTAGAAAAGCCGCAAAGCATCGTGTAGAGAGCCCCCCGCCGCCCTATATGGGCGGGAAGGGCCCCATCGGCCTTTCGGCTCTCAACGGATTTCAAGCTCATGCAGCAAGTCGTTCTGGTCATCCACCTGATGCTGGTGCTCGCCCTCATTGGCGTGGTGCTGCTGCAGCGCTCGGAAGGCGGCGGTCTGGGTATTGGCGGCGGAGGCGGGTTCATGACCAGCCGCGGCACGGCGAACGTGCTGACCCGCGCGACCGCGATCCTCGCTGGCCTGTTCTTCGTGACCAGCCTCATTCTGTCGATCCTCGCGGGCTACAACCGCCAGCCCTCGTCCATCCTGGGCGGAGGCGGCACGACGGCCCCGGCGGCACCCGGCGCGCCGGCGCAACTCCCGGCCGGCGGCCTGCTGAACCGGCTCGGCGGTGCGCCATCCGGCTCAAACGCGCCAGCACAACCGGCCGCTCCGGCCCAGCCGGCCGGGCCCAGCGTTCCGCAGTCGCGGTAAGCCGACCTTTTTCGCCGCTTTGGCGATGCCGCGCGGGAGCAATCCGCGTGGCTCAGATTCATGTTGAGCGGAATGGTACAACTATACCAGACACAGCGGGTTTTCCCGGCTGCGCACAGGCGCGGGCAGGGCATGCGCTTTTTGCTCTCGTCGAATCGATTCGGTCGGGCTAAAGGTTAGGTCCCATGGCGCGGTACATTTTCATCACCGGCGGCGTGGTCTCCTCACTCGGCAAGGGTCTCGCATCAGCAGCGCTCGGGGCGCTGCTGCAGGCGCGCGGCTACAAGGTCCGACTGCGCAAGCTCGACCCCTATCTCAACGTCGATCCCGGGACGATGTCGCCGTATCAGCACGGCGAGGTCTTCGTCACGGATGACGGTGCCGAGACCGATCTCGACCTCGGTCACTACGAGCGCTTTACCGGACGTCCTGCGACGCGGCAGGACAACATCACCACCGGCCGCATCTACCAGGACATCCTGACCAAGGAACGCCGCGGCGATTATCTCGGCGCGACCATCCAGGTCATTCCGCACGTCACCAACGCGATCAAGGATTTCGTTCGTGACGGGAATGACGGCTTTGACTTCGTGCTCGTCGAAGTCGGCGGCACAGTCGGCGACATCGAAGGCCTGCCGTTCTTCGAAGCGATCCGCCAGCTCGGCAACGACCTGCCACGGCATCACGCGGTCTATGTCCATCTCACGCTGCTGCCCTTCATTCCCAGCGCGGGCGAATTGAAGACCAAACCGACGCAACACTCGGTTAAGGAATTGCGCTCGATCGGCATCCAGCCGGACATCCTGCTCTGCCGCACCGACCGGCCAATTCCGGAGAGCGAGCGGCGCAAGCTCGCGCTGTTCTGCAATGTGCGCGAAAGTGCAGTGATCGAAGCGCGCGACGTCGACAACATCTACGCCGTGCCGGAGGCCTATTCCGCGCAGGGGCTCGATCGCGAGGTGCTCGCCGCGTTCGGCGTCGAGCCGCGGCAGGCGCCGGAGATGGATCAGTGGCGGCTGATCAACGAGCGCGTCCGCAACCCGGAAGGCGACGTGACCATCGCCATCGTCGGCAAGTACACGGGCATGAAGGATGCCTACAAATCGCTGATCGAGGCGCTCTCGCACGGCGGCATCGCCAACAAGGTGAAAGTCAATCTCGATTGGATCGAGTCGGAGGTGTTCGAGAGCGAGGACCCGGCGCCCATGCTCGAGCACGTCAACGGCATTCTGGTGCCGGGCGGCTTCGGGCAGCGCGGCGCGGAAGGCAAGATCAAGGCGGCGCAGTTCGCGCGTGAGCGGCACGTGCCGTATTTCGGCATCTGCTTCGGCATGCAGATGGCCGTGCTTGAAGCAGCGCGCAATCTTTGCGGCATCGCGGACGCCAATTCGACCGAGTTCGGCCCCACGCCCGAGCCCGTCGTCGGCCTGATGACCGAATGGCTGAAAGGCAACGAGTTGCAGAAGCGTGGGGCTAACGGCGATCTCGGCGGCACGATGCGGCTCGGGGCCTATCCAGCGACCCTGTCGCGCGGCAGCCGCGTTGCGGAAATTTACGGCAGCACCGAAATTTCCGAGCGTCACCGCCACCGCTACGAGGTCAACACCACCTATAAAGGGCGCCTCGAGCAGCGGGGTTTACGTTTCTCCGGCATGTCGCCGGATGGCATCCTGCCAGAGATAGTCGAGTACGACGATCATCCCTGGTTCATCGGCGTGCAATACCATCCGGAATTGAAATCGCGCCCATTCGCTCCGCACCCGCTGTTCTCGTCGTTCATCGGCGCGGCGGTCGAGCAGAGCCGCCTGGTGTAAGGGCACCGACTGACTAAAAATCGGGCCGGCGTTCGTCCCAGAGTTGGGCGGGGCGCCGTGATTTGCCGTCAGCCACGTCAGTTTCGGCGGAGCCGCCAACTCGGCGCGCGGGTCGCAAGCTTTGGCACCTCGGGGGTTGCGTGCCTGGTCGGCGCGGTGGCAACCATGATGTTATCGCATGATGTCGAACCGAGAGCCTGACTGCTCAACAGGGGTTGTCGGCTCTCTACGCTGTCTTTTGAGTAGAAGCGTCGCCGTCTTCAAGCTCACAAACCGAAGGCGTAAAGATTCCCATCGTCTGAGCCAACGAAGACCTCGTCGTGAGCAACCGAGGGAGAGGATATTATACCGGCGCCTGTGGCGAAGCTCCACAATTTGGGACCCGTGTGGGCGTTCAATGCATACAGCGACCTATCAAACGAGCCGACATAAACGACGCCATTAGCAACACACGGGGAGGAATCTACGAGGTCGCCAGTCGCGAAGCTCCATCGCACCCCGCCTGTATTGGAATCGAGTGCATAGAGCGAATTATCCAAAGAGCTAAAGAATACTGTATCTCCTGCCAACGCCGGAGAGGAGAACTGTACGGGACCTATCGACGTCTCCCAAATCTGTGTGCCGGTGTCCGAGTCCAGGCAGTAAACGTTACCTCCCTGCGTTCCCACCCATACTCGGTCATCGCGAACGACTGGAGACGAGGTTACGTAATCACCCGCATCGAAAGCCCACCGTTTGTGACCGGAAGATTTGCGCAAAGCGTATAGATGATTGTCGCCGCCTCCACCTATGTAGATCGCCTCATCATCGACAACGGGTGATGAGAGAATGATCCCTGATGCTGGACGCGACCACTGAATTGCACCATCACTCTGTCGCAAGCTAGAAACGGCTGCCTGCCCACCAATGTAAAGGTGTCCGTCACTTAAAGTCGCGGAAGAAAAACGCACACCTCCAATGGTCGTCTTCCATTTGATCGTACCGCTGACTGCGTGGAGGGCATAAAGAATTCCGTCATTGGAACCGATGAACAGAACTCCTTCATGATATGCCGGCGACGAATCGATGAAAGCACCGGTGGTAAACTCCCAGGCAGCCGTACCTGTGCTTCGATGAAGGGCGAACACCTTATTATGAAAGTTTCCAAAAAATACATGCTCGGGCGTAACTGCAATGCCCGAAACGATGGAGCCGCCACTGGAGAATTCCCATTTCTTCTTCAAGCCGGCGACGTTGTGAGAAGAGAGCCCCTTTACTGACGGATTATCTCGGCGACCGCGTGCGTCAAAACCGCGCTGAGTCCAATTAGACATAATGTTCTCCCTGCCTTGCTATCCAGATCGCGAGTTAGGTCGCAGGCCGCGCAAATTATCCCTCGTCCCGAGCATAACGCGCGGTAGTGTTGAGCGACCAGTAAGAAGTATCGATGATTGGGAGCGGATCGATTGAACCGGGATCACGACGCCGTTCGTGTTTGGTATCTGGATTTCATTGAAACGATGCCACTCCTTGGCAGCACGGGCTTTTCTGCCCGATCCCGCGGTTCATCCGGGTGGAGCGAGCACGATCAGTGGCTTAGGGTCATTGCCCACGGCAACTCGCGCCGGGGCGGGTCAAGAAATTACGATTGAAGGGCGCGGCGGGTCTTATCACTCGCTTCACACACTCGAAGCCGTAGCCGCCCGATCATCCCAGGACGGCGAAGGCGATCGCGCTTGGCCCTTGCCCGACAAGTATGGGTGTCCCGGCTTTGTTGGTCGAGGTCCGGATAGGGGTGAGCAGGTTGGCGCCTCCAGTCACATAGAGCGTCTTTCCGTTTGGAGTGATAGCGAGGGTAAACGGCTGGTGTGGGACCGGAATGGGAACCCCCACTGCGTTGGTCGCTACACGAATTGGTGTCACCGTGTCGCCACCAGAGTTGAGGACGTAGAGGGTCCGTCCATTTGGTGTGATGGCCATGTCAAAGGGTTGATGGCCCACCGGAATTGCAGGTAGCGGCGTGTTGGTGGCGGTGTGGATAGGCGTTACGGTGTCGTCTCCTTGGTTTGAGACGTAAGCCGTCTTGCCATTTTTGGTTATGACGATAGCAGCAGGGTTTTTACCGACCGGAATCGTTGGCCCTGCTGTGTTGGTCGGCACGTGGATGGGTGTGACCGTGGCATCATTCCGGTTGCCGACGTAGAGCGTTTTGCCATCGGGGGTAATGGCTGCAGAGTTGGGAAATCCCCCGACAGGGATGGCCGACTCGGCGGTGTTGGTCGACACCCGGATGGGTGTGACGGTGTTATCCTCAGCATTTACGGTGTAGACGGTCCTTCCGTTGGGTGTGATCACCAGTCGGGCAGGTGCCTTGCCAACCGGGACGTCAGTCAGTGGGCTGTTGGTCCTCACATGGATAGGGGTGACTGTGCTGGTGTTCCCGACGTATACGGTCCTGCCATTGGGTGTCACCACCATGGCGAACGGTTCGGCGCCCACCGGTATCGGTGGAAGGGCCGTGTTGGTGGCCGTGCGGATTGGGGTCACCGTGTTAAGTACGCCATTCGGAACATAGACGGTCTTCCCGTTTGGCGTGACGATGATCGACTGCGCTCCTCCTCCGATCAGGATAGGCGGGCCGGCCGTATGGTTCGCTGTATTGACCGGCGTCACCGCACCGGTCGTGATCGTGCCGGAAACCACATAAGCGATTACTCTACCCATCCCGACCTCCAGCTCGCGGGGCCGACGCCGCTAAGCCGCTTTTCTGGGTGCGGATATCGACCCTGGGTCCCGCGCGTCAATATAAAGTTTAACACGTGTGATGCTTCACTGGCCCGTTCTTATGCGCCTGATGAACTGGCATGACGCTTGCAAAGCCTCGGTGGCGAGGACCGATCATGCCGACACACATCGATTCGAGAGCGCTGGCGCGCTCAAATTCCAGCCGATTGGCTCAATTCATCGGCGCTCTGAACTCCGATGAACTGACAATTCTGCTCCTTTGGACGGCAATTGGCCTCGCAATTACTCTGTGCCTTGCCGCCTTTGGACTGGAGCCTGATGTCGCGCAAAGCTTGCTAATGCTCGGATAGCCTCGGCTAAATGATTGGCCGATCGTCTCAGACGAGCGCGATCAGTCGATGATGTGATAGCCGCCATCGACAAAAAGCGTTTCGCCCGTGATCAACCGCGCGCGATCATGCGCCAGAAACGCGGTCGCCACGCCTATGTCGTCGATGGTAACGGGCCGTCCAAGCGGCGCATTCGTTCTCGCCTTGTCGAGCAACTGGTCGATATCTTGAATGCCCGAAGCTGCGCGTGTTGCAAGCGGCCCCGGCGAAATCGCATGCACGCGGATGCCGCGCGGCCCGAGCTCTGCAGCGAGGTACCGTACGGCCGCCTCGAGACCGGCCTTGGCAACGCCCATGATGTTGTAGTTCTTCACGACCTTGCGGCTTCCGTAATATGTCATCGTGATGAGCGTGCCGCCGTCTGTCATCAGTGGCTCCGCAAGCTTCGCGATGCGAACGAACGACCAGCACGTCACGTCCATCGTCGACAGGAATCCGTCGCGCGCAATATCGACGACCCTGCCGCGAAGCGCTTCCTTCGGTGCGGATGCCAGGCAATGCACGACGAAGTCGAGCTTTCCCCATTTCGCAGCAATGGTGTCGAACACGGCCTCCATTTGCCCATCGATTTGTACGTTCATGGGCATGAAGATTGCCGCGCCCGCTTCCCGCGCCAGAGGCTCGACGTATTGCCGCGTGCGTTCTTTGGAGTAAGTGATGGCAAGCTCCGCGCCCAACGCCCTGAATACGCGCGCACAGCCCCAGCCGATTGACCGGTTATTTGCGATGCCGACGATGAGACCTCGCTTCCCTTGCAGCAGGGGAGCCTTGGCTACGGGAATGGGCATGAGAGTAGCTTCCTCGTGGGTCCGGCCATCTCGGAGGAGGGCTACCCAAACTAGGCGGTGTTCACGCCGCACAATAGCATCGGAGCAGGTAAAGCCGATGCGGTACCACCCAATTTTCGTTGTTCTCCTGATGATGATTTCGTCAGGTGCCGTGCAGGCCGCTGACCGGCTGACTCGCGAGTGCGAATTTGAAGTCAAAGCGCGCTATGCGTTCGGCAAGGAGCGAAACGATGACGCCCGCATGTGACTGCTTGAAACACCACCTCAAGCGCGCGTCGCTACCTTCGCTGAGAGTTATTAGCCCCCATTAGCCTGTGCCGCGTCTAGGTCCCCTCTACTTCTTAGAACAGACGTCGTTTGCATTCAGCTTGGGCCGATACGGGCCACAAATGGAAAATAACAGCTTGGTATTTATCAAGAACGCTTGACCTGTTTTCGAGGTGAGGTGATTCGCCTCACTTGCGCTCAGTGGCGCTTCCCCCGCGCCGGACACGCGGCACGCGCTTATGGCGGCAAATGACCCCAAGCGGACCTGCCTACACGCCAGAAAAACGGATAGCGGCTTTGGCCACGCCCACGGGGCAGGCCCTTGTGAGCACGGATAGGCTCACCGCGAACGCGACGGCGACCATCGTACACTTTGCCTTCGCCCGAGTGACGTAAATTACGGATAAATCCTCCGCACCTGCACGCGAATTTGTACAATGTTGTGTTGGAGATTATCTTGTTGGGCTGTGAGTAGTTGCGGACAACGCCAGTGAGCTAAATCAATGCAACCTTGCGGCGTATTGTTAAGATTTCATGGGGAGTCCTTCGGGGGAACGTATTAGTCGAACCGTCTGGAGGACCCTATGGTAAAAGGCATTGCTGCAATCGCTACCGTTGTGTTGCTATCGACAACATACGCAACGGCGCAAACACGAGTTATAAGAGAATGCGCCGAGGATGTAAGGGCAGCGTGTGGAGATGTAGCGCCGGGTGGCGGAGCCATCAGATCCTGCATTAACTCGCATCTCGCGGACTTTACCCAACCGTGTCAAGCCATATTGACGAGAGCTGCGACCGTTGCCAGCGAATGTCGGGGCGACATTGCAACGCTGTGTGGAAACGTGGTGCCAGGCGAGGGCAGAATTGAGGCTTGTTTAATGGCTCACCACCATTCACTCAGCCCAGGATGCATAGATCTCATCGGACGAACCGTGGGCATGGGCGAATAAACTAACGCGAGAAGTGCCTCCGCGTCATGGCTTGCATTGCAGGCTTCAGTGAGCCTGCGTTGGCGTTTTTGCGCTTACGAAAGCGTAAGAACACGCGTTAACGGCGTGTGCGTGGCCCGCACCACGATCAGACCCGCCGTTGCGCGCGATGGAACGGAGGCACTTGCGTCGTGTGATAAATCCCGTAACCGGATGAGCGATAGCAGCGCATAATCTATTTCAGGAAAGCCTTTGGTCACTGTGCTCACGCAGTGCCGAACGTGCGCTTTGGTACAAGGGTGAAAAGGGCGGGCGGCAACCATGTCTAGCCATACGATTGAGTCACCTCACTCCGCCCACTCACCCGCGAGCCTGCCAGCATTGAGTCTGGCCGCCCTCGGCGTCGTATTCGGCGACATCGGCACCAGTCCCCTGTACACGTTCAAGACCGTGATGGCCGCGACGGGGCGTTCGGAGCCGGCGGCAATTCTGGGTTCGTTGTCGCTGATCCTGTGGACGCTGATTATCGTTACGTCGGTGAAATACGTCACCATCGCGTTGCGCGTGGACAACAATGGCGAAGGCGGCATCCTCGCATTGATGGCGCTTCTGCGCAGGAAAGCCTCGGGGCGGCATCCTCTCCTGATATTCGTCGGTTTGTTCG
>Ga0207766_1000278_pt1 | contig 10795 bp, 19 predicted proteins | sample LuqExpMetageno68_FD_187825 | JGI IMG/M metagenome (GOLD analysis project Ga0207766, IMG submission 187825) | Tropical forest soil microbial communities from Luquillo Experimental Forest, Puerto Rico - Sample 68 (SPAdes) | ecosystem: Environmental > Terrestrial > Soil > Tropical forest ...
GCTGATCTCTTCTTCCACCTCCGACAGCGACTTCTCAGCGGGGGCTGCAGATGTTGAGGATTCCATCAGCTTTTCCTATGGATGGCTTGTCCGTACCTTCGTGAACGCTAATTCATATTAGGCTAACGACTGGTTAATCTTAATCTAGTGGTGTCGCTTCGGTGATACTGTGCCGCGGCTTGCGCCTCGTCGTGGCCCCCAGCGGACGCCAGAGCGCTCGCAGCTGAGACCGCGGCATCGCCAGTCAGAACATTGCGACGAGTGATTTTGTTCATGAGTTTCTCCCTGCTCAAACGAGCTGTTAAAAACACCGCGTGCCCCCTTTTTTCTTATCACAAGTTTCTTTCCACCATAAAAAAGTGACGTGATCGCTGCCGCAACGCCTTTATTTGAGCAGGTGAATAACCGCGCGGCACCACACACCATTTTCTTGGGTTTGTTTCGAATGTTCCTTTCAATACTCACCTTACCGTTCGCGCTTCCTGCGCCAGCCCAGTAGACCCAATGCGCCTACGCCGGTGGCGAGGAGAGGCAACGTTGCGGGGAGTGGAACAGATGAGACACCGTTCCAACTTGCGGTCGCAAAATCTGCGACGACCCGCGATTGGCCCGGAAGGCTGAGGCTTTAAGTGCGTAGGTGTTTTCGCTCGTCAGGAACGAGCAATGAAAGAGGCCGCCAACCGAGGCCGGACTTCCTCGCTAAGCTCTAGTTGTGTCGCTTGTACAAGTGCCGCGACAGTTTTTGCGAAGACGGCGTGTAAAACGGATTTGGATCGCAGAAACCGCCCATGCCCCTGATCGTGACCATGCATTGGTCATGGGTGGAGAAGCCACAATTCGTGCCGCCACCGCCATCCCCATAGTTGGCGCACCAAGGATAATAAATCTCAGCACTCGCGTAGGCCGCGAAGCCGAACGTGGTCAGCAGAAGCGGAACGAACCGAACCGTTTTCATCATGGGACCAATCGCAGTGATTTTCCGTTAGTCGTTCTAATTAACTCCGCTTCAGGTGATTGCCTATTGCGAGAGAGCGCCGTGTTTTTTTGAGCCTTTAGGTTGTGTCGGCGTAGCGACGAAATACGGGTTGGGACTACACCAGCCGCGATTGCCTCCCAAGACATTAGGCCGGCATTCTTCCAATGAGCGATACTGGCAATCCCAATGGTCACCATCTTTGACTACGGCGCACCAAGGTGCCACGTCAGCCGCTGCCGCGGGCAGGCTGAAGGTCAAATAACCGGCACCTGCGGCAACTGCAAAAATCATATGGGTCATACTCACCCTCCGCGGCTGATTGGTGAATAACACCGAGCACTCGGCAAGCGTCCTTCTGCTGCTGTAGATATTTTCACGGGTCGGAACTATGTCCGCTTTACCGCGGAAGAGGGGACACTGCCGCTAAATTAACGGATAAGTGTCAGATTACCCGTTTTTCGGATAACAAATCGGCGCGCGGAATTTGTCGTAGGCGGCTTTCGTCGAGGCAAAGCGCAGCATCATCATCGCGTCGCGCGTCGCGCGTCGCGCTTATTAAATCGTCGTCTTCCTTAACTACCTTGCCGTCCTTGCGATGGTAGAGCCGGAATTCCTCGAACCGGTCGCTTAGGTGCCGGAAGACTTTAAACCTGCCGGTCTGCATCCGCGTCAGCATGTCCATCAGGCCTGCCTCGAGTCACCACCTTGAAGCGATCCGCCGACCGCTCATGCAGGACCGCTTCACCACGGTTGAAACGCCTTGCGGTGGCGTGAACGTCATCCAAACTGGATTGGCGCCAACGTTGGTCCTAGTAAGCGGCCTGCCCAAGGATGTGTTCGACGGATTGCAGGCTCAGCTCGCGGTCAATCGATCGATATTTTATCGGGACCTTGCTGCAGGGGCCGTTCTATGGCTTCAACCGCCAGGGGCGAAAGCCTCGGAGGCGATCATCCAAAACTGGTGGCGGCAGGGCATGATGGGCGGGGCGAAGGCACACTACGACGGCATTGTTGCCTTCTCACAGACCGATTTTACCGAGGACCTGAAAAAGATCACCGTGCCGGTCCTTGTGATGCACGGCGACGACGATCAGATCGTCCCTTATGCCGACTCCGCGCCATTATCGACAAAGCTGCTGAAGAACGGGACGCTAAAGACCTACAAGGGCTTCCCGCATGGCATGCCAACCACCCAGGCAGACACGATCAATGCCGACCTGTTGGCCTTTCTGAAGACGTAGCATCGCCCGACCTTTGAGCTCGTCTGACTGGCAAGCCATGCCGTCTGCTGGGCGCCAACCAAGATGACCGGCATGCGGGTGGCCGGTGTCACGGCGGGTTAATCGGCCCGGCATTGAAAGCGATGCAAAGCTGATCGAGGCAATTCACTCGGGCTCTTACAAAAAGTCCGCCCCCCGAGAGCCAGAAGCAGTCACGAAGTGCAGGTGATATCGCTTGGTCCTATTTGGACTGGCCTTTCACGAAGGGAAGCCCTTTCTTCTGCCACTCGGCCAGTTCCATCATGACGGCAGTAACATTGGTGAAACCGATATCCTTGAGTTGCTTGGCCGCCAGCGTGGCGCGGCGACCGGAACCGCATTGCACGTATATTTTGCGGCTCATGTCGACCTTATTAGGGTAACCGACTGACTTCCAAATCTGGAGTTCGAGAAACCCGCGGGGAATGTGAACCGTGCCGGGCACGTGTCCCATTTTCACCTCGCTTTCCTCGCGCACGTCGAGCAGGAGCGCACCATTCGGATTTTTGACGACAGCCAAGTAACCGTCCATGTCCGTTGTGTCGATCGTCTTGCGAACCTGTTCGATATATTGGTCTACGGAGTCGGGCCAGTTTTCCGCCGCGAAGCCCGGTAGAGAGATGACGAACGCACCGATCCGGGCCAGCACCGATAGGCTGATTACGTGAGGTATTTTCATCGGCTCCTCCTTCGGAGCCAGTATACGTGACGCCCATCGGGTCCTTGTTTATGAGTGCACGCCCTTAACTGTTCCGGCTTCTCCTTCCAACCCTAAGGCTTATCGGCCGCACATGTAGATGGCGCCGTGCAGGGACCGATTAGGGTGTTAGCGGCACACCCTATCTTGAATTGGCCCCACTCAATCTGTATATGACTGCAATCGATACTTGGCCGAACGACTGGGCCGCTTCGCCTCGTTACTGACGGGCGCGCACGTTTCAGAAGCTTCTCCAAAAAATCGACTAACCGGGAAAAATGGCGGCGAAACATCGCGCGCCAGCTCCCACTGTGTAGACCGTCAGTGAAAGGAAAACTCGTGAATAAAGGTACTGTGAAGTGGTTCAACAACCAAAAGGGCTACGGCTTCATTCAGGTGGAAAACGGCAAGGATGTCTTTGTTCATATCAGCGCGGTCGAACGCGCCGGCATGAGCACCCTTAATGAGGGGCAGAAAGTGTCTTTCGACATCGTTGCAGACCGCCGGAATGGCAAGTCTTCCGCTGAAAATCTGCGCGCTGCCTAACTCGTCGCGTTGCAGGCCATGCGCTCTAACCACGGATGTACTGGTAGAGCTTATGGTCTGGGTCCCGCCGCCGAGTCTTCGGTGCGCGGGACCTCTCTTTTTATCGCTCAGTGGACGCATCATCACAACGTAGTGAAAGCGACATTCGCCAGCACGGCTGGCATGTCTGTAAAGTACCCCGATTCTGTTGAAAAAGTCGGAATGCTAACGGAATCAAAATTTTTTGGCTCAGATAATGAGGTCCCCTGCGTCCGCTTTAAAAGAACGGGGCGGCCAAGGTGCCGTTATGGCCTGCGCGATCTTGGCTCAGGCATTGATCGAAGACGGCAAGCATGCGGGTCGCCATCCCCTCGTTTGGCTTCGAGCGGCGCGGCGCACTGGTTGCCGCCTTCTTGGCTTTTTTCCAGCGCGCCGATCCGGGCGATGACCAACGTCTCACGGTCGCAGCGCTGACTTGTTTCCGAGCCAGCGCCGTCGAAGCGGATTTACGAGAACGTGCCCTTGTCGTGTTAGGAATGTATCGATGGGGGTTGGATTTCCAAACGCGACGCGAGCATGCCGGCGAGCGCCGTTTCGTCGGCTAGAGATCAATTTCAGCCAAGGCGATAAATGGAAGGCGCTCATCAGCAGATACATCACCGTCATTCCGTTCATCGGCGATGAGCCTTGCATCGCCATGCAGAGCATGTCCGGCTGGCCGCTGAAAAAGCCATTCCACAGCGCCATCATTGCGAAAGTTGGCGCGGCGGCGAGGCCGAGCCAGCCAGCCGCGCCGGTAGCGGCGCTGCCGGCGCAGGTCTCGACGTCGTGATGCACGACAGGAGACATCGACAGCTTAGTCATGGCCGTACCGGTCGTGGTGGCGCCACCAGACACCCATCTCGTTGCGGCCCTTAGGGGCGCGGTCGAGCCACTGATACATGCCCCACAGGCCGTCCAGGCCGCGCGCGTAGGTCGAGTAGGTGTGGTAGACGACGCCGTCTTCCAGCACAAAGGTGCTCATGCCCGGCCGCTCGCGCACATATGCGATTGGTTCGGCGCCGGCCATGGCCGCATTCTGCGCGACAACTGGCGGAACCGTTTTCGCGTCCATCGCGTGAGTGCCACGCGCGTAGTTATATTCGTAGCTGCCTTGGCGCTGCTGCTGTTCCGTGATCGAGACGTTGAAGTCGTAATTGAAGTCACCGCCGATCGAGGATGCCCAGGGAAACGTCCAGCCCATCCGCTGCTTGAACGCCCGCAGCTTTGCGAGCGGCGCGCGCGACACCGCCGTGAAGGCGACGTCATGATTTTCCAGATGGACGAAGATGCCGTTGAAGCCGTCGGCGATCGCCGAGCAGGACGCACAGCCGGCCTTGTAGTCGGGGCCGAACATGAAGTGATAGACCATGAGCTGCGAGCGGCCGTCGAACAGATCTTTGAGCGTCTCGCTCCCCGTGTCGGTGTCGAACCGGTACACCTTGTCGACCCGAACCCAGGGCAATCGCTGGCGCAGCCGTGCGACCTCATCGCTGCGCCGCGTCAAATCCTTCTCGGCGGCAAGCAGATCGAGCCGCGCTTCGAACCAATCGTCACGTGTTGCGATCGTGTGTGTCGTCATCTTCTTCCTCCTTATTGCTGCCTAAGGCGACCGCGTTCCCGCTATGACTTGCGGGGAATTGATCGTGAGATAGATTTACAGCCGGCCATCGGGCGGCTGAGAGTGACAAGTGTGTCGGGATTTGAATGGATTCGCTGGTTACCGCCGCGGCCCGGGCGCTCGCATCGGGTAATGCGCTCGACGCGCTAAACTATATCGCCTTGCGCGACGATCCGCCGGCGCTGGCGCTTCGCGGCATCGCGATGGCACAGCTCGGCGATCTCAGCCGCGCCAAAACACTGCTGCGGCGTGCGGCCCGCGCCTTTGGCCCGCAGGAGGCCGTCGCCCGCGCACGGTGCGCCGTCGCCGAGGCCGAGATCGCGCTCGTCTCGCGCGACCTCAACTGGCCGGTGAGGGCGCTCGGTGCGGCGCATGACGCGCTCGCACGGCACGGCGACCTCGCGAACGCTGCGCATGCGCGTTATCTCGCGATCCGGCGTCTGCTCCTGATCGGTCACCTTGACCAGGCCGAGCGTCAGATCGAGGACTTTGATCCCACACCGCTGCCGACCGCCTCGCGTGCCGCTTACGAATTGGTCGTCGGCGGGATCGCCATCCGGCGTCTGAGGACCAGCAACGCGCGCGCGGCGCTGGCGCAGGCCGAACGCGCTGCACGTCAGGCCCGCATCGCTTCGCTCGCGGCTGAAGTTGAAAGCGCGGCCCGTATCCTCGATACGCCCGCTGCGCGGCTCATTGCGCACGGCAAGGTCCGGCTTCTGCGGCTCGACGACGTCGAAGCGCTGCTAGGGTCGAAGGCGCTCGTCGTCGATGCCTGCCGTCGCGTTGTCTGCTACTCCGGCAAGGTGATTTCGCTGGAGACGCGCCCGGTACTGTTCGCCCTCGCCCGCACGCTTGCCGAAGCTTGGCCCGGCGACGCGCCACGGGCCGCGCTACTCGCGCGCGCGTTCCGCGCTAAGCACGCCGATGATTCGCATCGTGCACGGCTGCGCGTTGAGATTGGTCGCCTGCGCAAGGTGCTAAGCGCGGCCGCCGGCATCAACGCGACCAAGGAAGGCTTTGCGCTTGTGCCACGCCGCGCCCGCGACGTCGCAGTGCTGGCGCCACCTACAGACGAAGCGCATGCGACCGTGCTCGCTCTGCTGGCGGACGGCGAAGCCTGGTCGAGTTCGGCACTGGCGCTGGCGCTCGGCGCAAGTCAGCGGACCGTGCAGCGGGCGCTGGACGATCTTACGGCGGATGGCAAGGTGCAGGCGATCGGCCGCGGCCGGGCACGCCGCTGGATGACGCCGCCGGTGCCGGGTTTCCCGACTACCTTGTTACTCCCGGCCGGGCTGCCGGTTGGCTAGGATGACCGCATGAAACGAACAGCAGCGACAATCGTCCGCGAATACGGCCCCTTTCCGGACGTCACGCATGTGCATGGTGTCAGCTATGACGGCACCAATATCTGGATCGCGACCGGCGACACGCTGAACGCGATCGAGCCGGCGAGCGGGAAAATGGTACGCGCGCTCGATGTCCCCGCGCATGCGGGAACCGCCTTCGACGGCCAGCACCTGTACCAGATCTCCGGGGATCGCATCCAGAAAGTCGATCCGAATACCGGCCGCGTAGTTGCGACCATCCCGACACCCGAAGGCGGCGCCTCGGGAATGGCGTGGGCGGAAGGAACGCTCTGGGTTGGGCAGCATCGCAAGCGCAAGATCCATCAGGTCGATCCGCAGACCGGCGCGATCCTTCGCACCATCGACTCAAATCGCTTCGTCACCGGGGTCACCTGGGTGGACGGCGAACTCTGGCATGGTACTTGGGAATCCGAACAAAGCGATCTGCGTCGAATCGATCCACAGAGCGGCGAAGTCCTGGAACAGCTCGACATGCCGACCGGCATCGCCGTATCGGGCCTCGAATCAAACGGTAGCGACACCTTTTTCTGCGGCGGCGGAAGCAGCGGAAAAGTGAGAGCCGTCCGTCGACCCGTGCGAGGCTCCGCGACCAAACCGCAGAAGTAGGTGGGCGTCGCAACCGTTGTGCTTCCGGTCAGTGAACCCGCAGCCAACGAGCCGAGCATCGTCGGCTGCTATGCCCCAGGAAGTCGGGCGATCGTTAGTATCTGTGCCGACGGCGGGCTCGGAACAGTAGCCTTGTTGGAAAACTGATTGTGAAATCAAGGTAACGACCTGGAGAGGTGTTTGATGTCTTTTCCGTTTGGGATGAAGTGCAAAAAATGCGGCCGAGAAATTGGAAAAATCATTTCGCCGGCCATCGAGCAATTAGCTCCGCTTGGACTAGAATTTGCTTGCATGGATTGCATCGAGAAAGTGGCCAAGAGCAAAGCCATTACACTCGATTCTGAAACGAGCTGGGGAAGAGTTATGGCTGAGCTAAGGGGCCGATAGTAGTGCCCGATCGTGATCACAAAGCGGTGTTGTAGGAGTCGCAGTTGCTCAAAAACAGACGACACGATTTTTGCGGGCTGCAGCCGTCATTGGCCCTCGTGATCAATACGGCGGTGGCTTGCGCTGTCGCTGCGTTTTAGCTGCTTCCACCCACCACATGAGATCGTCGGCAAAGCGGGGGAACGCGCGTTCGAGCGCCTGGCCGCTTTCGCCAACTGGGTCGCCTTCGGCCGATAAAGCCTGTCCGATGGGACCAACGGCGATGGTGCTGGAAGTCACCACCATGCCCATCTCCGAAAGTGTCCCATGCCACGCGGTTGCCGCCCGCGCACCGGACAAGCGTCCGCCCGAATAGCTCACGATCGCGGCGGGACGCCAAAACCATTCCTCCAGAAAGTGGTCCGTAAGGTTCTTCAGTCCGGGCTGGATGCCCCAATTGTACTCGCCGGTAACGAACACGAACCCGTCGGCGCCGCGGATCTTGCCCGCGAGCCGTTCAAGGGGCTCGGGCGCTTTGCCTTTCGGATATTCCTTGTACATCCTGTCGAGCATCGGGAGGCCGATCGCCTTGGCGTCGATCAACTCGACGTCGTCGCCTCGGCGTCGCAGCCGCTCGACGATATATTGCGCCAGCCGGATACCCATCCGATCGGAACGATAGGAGCCGTAAAAGACGAGGATGCGGTTGTGCAGGGCAAACCCCCGGACCGAGGAACAAGCATCTAGACCCACGCGGTCGCTACGACGCTGTCAGATCGAGCCAGTGCAGAACGACTATCACATCATTTCGCTTATACCGCGTCGACAGTAATAGTGCTCTCACAAGTAGCGTTCACCTTGCTAATTCTTCTAGTCGTTGTGGCAACATCAACGGGAACAGACTTTCAGGGACCAATGTCCCGGCCGTTGCAGGCTTTGCGTGTGCGGCGGCGATCAGCTTTGCATTCCATTGCGCTGTCTAGTGGCCACCGTGGCGGCTCTGACCACCATCCGCCATCCGCCTTTGGTGGTGGCCATAGGGCGAAGTTCCCGGCGAAGTTCCACATTGTGGAAAACGAGGATAGTCGCGGTTTCGTGAGAACCGGAACGCAAGCAGCCGCTTTTAAAGGTTGGCCAACCGGCAATACCCCCTTGCTGGTGGTCGGGCCACCCGGCGACGCCCCCTCGACCCAATCGCCGGTGGCCGTTCCCTTCTGGGCCGCGCTGTAATGAGTACGCGGCCCTCTTTTTTTTACGCCGCTGATCCTGCGTGTGATTGCGCCGTGAGCCCTGTGAAAGACCTCACAGCACTTCCAGCGTTTCGTGGGGTTGTGAACTAGTTCACGCTCGCTTTTTGCCGAATCGCTACCTAATGACCGCGCGTTCCTCCCGACAACTAGGCCGCCTCAGTTGGCGGCCTTTTTTATTTCTCCGGTTTCACCTTCCAACTCTCGCGCTTGTTGTGCGGACCAGTGCTAGGTGCCAGATCGCGCATCAGGGCTTTCTGAAGCTCTTCAATTGCCTCGCCAGCAATTTTGCCAGCGGGGTTTCCTCATCGAGCTTTAGTTTTTGTCGGCCTGCATGCACCTTCCACGCCTGTGGAAAACGGGCATAACCGCAGTCTCGCATTACAGCATGAACGCGATCGGGCCCTTTATGTGGGTTGGCCAACCGGCAAAACCTCGACCCGTTCGCCGGTGGCCGTCTCCCTCGGGCCGTGAGTTACCGCGGCCCTCTTTTTTGCGCAGGTTTCAATATCACGACTTTCTGTACCTCGGTTGTGTACAGTGGTGCATAAGTCGTGCAACTAAAGTCTGAGTTAGTTAATGCCCAAGGCGGGATTATTCCGGCTTCGTCTTCAAAGTCTCGCGCTTGTCGTGCGGGCCCGAGCCTGGTGCCAGCGGACGCACCGGCGCTTCCTGGTCTAACTCCTTCCAGCCGCCGTAGCGGCGCAACTCCTCGACGGCCTCGCCAGCTATCTGCCAGCGAGTCTCCTCATCGAGCCTCAGCTTCTTGGGGCCAATATGCACCTTGCGCAGTGCCTGCGAGAGCGCGTGGCGCATCAGTTCGGCGCGGGTCATCGGAAATTGACTGCCATTGTTTACACCAAAATTACTTGTGGCATGGCCACAAATACAATCCGATTGAAGGTGCCGTTTCTATAGGGGCGCTTATTCCGGGGACGAAAAGATGGGGAAGAACGGGGGACGACGCGGCGATCGCCGCACTCGCATCGATTTCCAATTGGAGCCAAAAGAGAGACAGGCTTTAAAGCTCACAGAGATACGCGAGGCGCTGGTGGCTGCTGGCTATGATACGACCGCGAAGCAGGCCGCTGTCCTTGGGGTGTGCCGAAGCACGGCCTGGGTGTTGCTCAACCGCGACAAGAGAGCCGGTCCTTCGGCCAAGGTTATCAAACGTATTCTTTCGTCGCCGCAGGTTCCTGAGAGAGCCCGCCGAAAAGTCGAGCAGTATGTCGAACAGAAGGTCCGCGGCCTGTATGGGCATTGCGAATCGGCGACACGGTCGTTTGGCAACCAATTCCAGCACTTGTGATGCGATGGCAGGTCCGTTGCCACACTAAACTTGGGGGAGACCTTAAACTCTTTAACTCTTTAACTCTTTGCGACACCGTATTGTGACTTTTTTCACAATGCCTATCAGCGCAATTGACCTAAACGTCCCTTTGCGGGATGTGGCGCGCGTAGGTTAGGTGATGAACAATAAGGCCAAGATCAACAAAAAATATCCCTTCAGACAAATGCAGCCAGGCGAGACTTTCAAACTAGACGACGCGGATGTCCGTCGCGCACAGAAGATAGCCTGGTACTACAGAACTCGCTGCAAGCGGCCGATCAGGATCGTGATCGCGAAAAGCGATGACGGTTATCACTGTCGATGGATCGGCTGAGTCATACGAGTTACCGTGTGTTTCTGCCGTAATGGCTCTCCTCGGGAAGAAATCGCCTGCGATAATTTGTCGCAATCTCTCGCGATTCCCGAAAGGACAATAGCGGCGCGAGCGCGATCAAAGGTTAGGTGCTGCTCGGAGCGGGGGCCGGCGACGCCTCCGCTTGAGGCGGTCCTGGTCGAGCGCAAACCGCTGACGTTCCTGTCGGGGGCCGTCTTGGGTTTTGTTTAGTATGCCGGAGATGAATATGGCAAAAAGCGACCAACCTTTTGTGGGCTTCAGTGACATGATGACGCAAAATTTTGAGCAAACTGATGCCACCGATCTAAAAAGGAAAATAAAGGACTACCTGGAGAAGAACATTGCTGCTGCGAACGAGTTTATACGGAAGCTATCCGAAGCCAAGGATAGCCAATGTTTCTGGCAGA
>Ga0207766_1000289_pt1 | contig 10576 bp, 7 predicted proteins | sample LuqExpMetageno68_FD_187825 | JGI IMG/M metagenome (GOLD analysis project Ga0207766, IMG submission 187825) | Tropical forest soil microbial communities from Luquillo Experimental Forest, Puerto Rico - Sample 68 (SPAdes) | ecosystem: Environmental > Terrestrial > Soil > Tropical forest ...
CAGCAGCTCGTGCACGATCGACTTTAGGTGCAGCTTCTTTGTGGTGAGCAGCGGGAAGCCGTCATTGAGATCGCAACGCATCTGATAGCCGAATACCGACAGCGTGCCCGTGCCGGTGCGGTCGCGCTTCTCCACGCCGTTCGCGAGGATGTGCTCCATCAGGTCGAGATATTGGCGCATCGTGTTTCCGTTCGTGGGTGAGTCGGAAGATCCGGAAGTTTACACCGTTAGGCAACGGCCAATGCGCGCTATCAACACCTGTCCGGACTACGAAAACATCCTGCAAGTTGCCATGCCGAGCGGTGTCAATTTGCGCTTCTAACAATATTTGTTGAGAACATGTATTTTTCTATGCGGGGCTCCAGCATGAAAAACGTAGCCAAACCGGCCCCGACGACGGCTCCAACCCGGAAACCGATGCCGCGGTGCTGACCGTGCGCAACAATCAGAATTGAGCGCGCCCCACGATCGGTCGGGAACGCAGGCGATCCGATGGCTGCGCTTCGATCGCAGTCGAAGGCAGAAGCGCTACGCCGAGTTCAATGGCGATGAAGCTACGGACCTACGGCCGGCTTAAACTTATAAATGTACGCTATAAGTGATATACAAAAAATTCAATTCTTGAAATAATGCGCCGCCCCTACCCTCTCATCAAACAAAAACAAAACGCGGGAGGAAACCATGGTACTCCATAAGGCCTTGATTGCCGCCGTGCTGGCGACCATTACCGCAGCCGGCGTGCGCGCCGAGGTGAGCGAAATCACCATCGCACAACAGTACGGCGTCAGCTTCCTGCCGCTCATAGTGATGGAGAAGCAGGGATTGGTCGAAAAGCGCGCCAAGCAACTCGGCTTCTCCGGCATCACCGTGAAATGGACCAAGGTGGCCGGCCCGAGCGTGATGAATGATGGCCTGATCTCGGGTGCGATCCACTTTGCGGCGCAAGGCGCCCCGTCTCTAATCACGCTCTGGGACAAAACTCACGGCCAAATCAAAGGCGTTTCCGCTCTGACGACCTATCCGCTGTATCTGGTTACGCGCAATCCGGAGGTCAAAACCATCAAGGACTTCACCGACAAGGACAAGATCGCGGTCCCTTCCGTGAAGATCTCGACACAGGCGATCATGCTGCAGATGGCGGCAGCGAAAGCCTTCGGCCAAGAAAACTTCACCAAGCTCGATCCCCTGACGGTGTCGCTGTCGCACCCGGATGCAACGCTGGCGTTCATCAACCACACCGCTGGCGTGAACGCGCATTTTTCAACGTCGCCGTTCTATGAACAGGAAATCAAGTTGCCGGGCGCGCACCTGATCACGACTAGCTACGAAATCCTCGGCGGACCGGCGACCGCGCTGGTGCTGACGACGAGCACGAGGTTCCGCGAGGAAAATCCGAAAGCCTATAAGGCAACCTTCGAAGCGCTCAGCGAAGCAATCGACATCGTCAACAGGGACAAGCACGCCGCCGCGGAGCTTTATCGCGAGGTCGCGCACGACACGAAGACGACAGCAGATGAAATCGTGGTCATGATTAGCGACAGGAACTACGCCTTCACGCTAGTGCCGCAGAAGGTATTTGCGACGGCGCAGTTCATGGCCAAGATCGGCTCGATCAAAAACGCGCCGAAAGCGGTCGGGGATCTGTTCTTCCCCGAGAGTAGCGGAAAGGGCGACTGAGTTTTGGCGATTTTCCGCATCGGCACTGGCGCGGGCTTCTCCTCCGACCGGCTGGACCCCGCCGTCGATCTTGTTGAGCGCGGCACGCTCAACGCTATTGTGCTCGAATGTCTAGGCGAGCGCACAGTGGCCTTTGGCCACCGCGACCGTATGGCCGATCCCCAACGCGGCTACAATTCACTGTTGGAGCGGCGCATGCGCGCACTGCTGCCCGCCTGCCGCAAAGCAGGCACAATGATGATCACCAACATGGGCGCCGCCAATCCACGCGCCGCCGCTGCGCGCACCCTGGACGTTGCGCGCGAGCTCGGCCTGAGAGGGCTTAAGATCGCTTGCATCGAAGGCGACGACGTCTCGACATTGGTGCCGAGGGACGCCCCGTTCATGGACGAGCCCGGCATGCTCGCTGACGTGGACCTGCCGGTTGTCGGCATGAACGCCTATCTCGGCATCGACGCCATAATCCCGGCATTGGGGGCCAAAGCCGACGTTATCATCGGCGGTCGCCTGGCGGACCCCTCGATGTTCCTCGCGCCGCTCGCGCACTGTTTCAGTTGGAGAGCTAGCGACATGCCACACCTTGGCGCCGGCACATTGGTTGGGCACCTGATGGAATGCGGCATGCAGGTGACCGGCGGTTACTTCGCCGACCCGGGCGTCAAGGACGTCGAAAAGCTCGCCGACTGCGGCTATCCAATCGCTGAAGTGCATGACGACGGTAGTGCGGTCATCACCAAGCTGCCGGGCACCGGCGGGTGTGTGACTCCGGCCACGGTGAAGGAGCAACTGCTCTACGAGGTGCACGACCCGTCGCGATACCTAACGCCCGACGTGACTGCCGATTTCAGCCGCGTCGAAGTCGCCGCGGTTGGCCCCGATCGCGTCAAGGTGTCAAGGGCGAGCGGCAGCTCGCGACCGGAAATGCTGAAGGTGACAGTCGGCTTTGACGGCGGCTTCCAGGGCGAAGCTGGCCTGAGCTACGCCGGCCCGGGCGCGCAGGAGCGCGCTCAACTGGCGGCCGAGATCGTCCGTGATCGCATGGCGCGGGTGCACGGCGTCAAGAACGACATCCGCGTCGATCTGATCGGCGTCTCATCCCTGTTCGCAACAGCCGGCGTCCATGCCACGGAAGCAAGGGATGTGCGGCTGCACGTGGCGCTGCGCTCGCGCCAGAAGGAAGACGCCGAGCTGATGTTGTGGGAAGTCGAGTCGCTACTTTGCTGCGGCCCGGCCGGCGGAGGCGGCTACCGCGGCGTCATTGCCCCTTGTGTCATGACCAAATCGGTGCTGATCCTGCGTGAGCAGGTTAAACCGACCCTCGAGGTGATGGTGGCATGAACGCGCAGCGGTCCAACATCCGCCGGATCGTGCGCGACATCGCGCACGCGCGCTCCGGCGACAAGGGCAACACCTCCAATATCAATGTGTGGGCCTACGACCCGGCCAATTACGAATTGCTCAAGTGCACGCTTACGCCTGAGCGCATCAAGCAGACCTTCCCACTTCTCATCCGGGGCCAGGTCACGCGTTACGAGCTGCCGCACCTCTGCGGTCTCAATTTCGTGATGGATGATGCTCTGGAGGGCGGCGTCAATCGCTCGCTCAACCTCGACTCACACGGCAAGTCGTTCAGCTATCTCCTGCTCGGCCTGGAATTGGAAGAATAAAGGTAACGCTACGACGACCTAATTACAAAAAAGCCGCCGCCCGCTCTTTTTTCGTCAACCTTTGACCGCTATATTCAGGGGTGCCGGAGCGATCCGGCTATGGCGATAAACGGATGTCGTAATAAACCCATCGGACCCGGGGGCAGTACCCGGCGCCTCCACCGGTGTCGCTCAATATACGAGGCCCCCCCGCACGGCGGGACTAGTCCCGACCGTAAGGTTGGACTGCGGGGCGACACCGGCGGGGGCGAAATAGGATCGACGAGGGCGTAAAGGGCAGACTTTCGCTCGGCATGGCACCGGCGTTATCGGGCCAAATTCATAGTTGCCAACGACAACTATGCTCCGGTTGCTCTGGCTGCGTAAGCAGTCCGAAAGACCGATCTAAAGTCCTAGCGGGTTAGCTCCGCCAGGCGGGGTCCGGAGGCACCTGGCAACAGAAGCCTCCACTTTCGTCCGAGCCCTGATTGTGGTGGGCTGGCGAAACCCCGTAGCGCGGAACGCTGGCGCCGCGCTAGCATTCAGCGAATCTCGACCTAGATGCTGCCGGTATGACCGACCATTTCCGCTACGATCTCCTAAGTCAGCAGGCGCTGCGTGGCGTGGTGCGCGACGTCCTCGCCGAGGTCGCCAAGAAGAAGGGCTTGCCCGGCGATCATCATTTCTACATTTCGTTCGACACGCAGGTCGAGGGCGTGCACCTGTCGGAACGGCTGCGGACGCAATATCCCGAGCAGATGACCATCATCCTGCAGCACCAGTTCTGGGATCTGGCCGTGAACGAGCGCAGCTTCGAGGTCGGCCTGTCGTTTGGCGGCATTCCGGAAACGCTTGTCATCCCGTTTGAGGCGATCAACGGCTTCTTCGATCCGTCGGTGCAATTCGGGTTGCAGTTCGAGGAAGTTAGCGAAAGCCAGGAGCGCCAGGCACCGGCCAATGCACCGGAAAGGTCCTCGAAAAAGAAACGCATCATGCCGCCCGCCCCAATTTCAAGCCAGCCGCCCTCGGTTCCGGCCTCACCGCCGACTGCGGCCAAGCCGCCCGAACCGGGGAAAGGGCCGGGCACTGGCGGCGGCGAAGTGGTCCGTCTGGACCGCTTCCGCAAGAAGAAATAAACGCAGGTACGCCGCTTCCCTCTGCCGCTTACCGTTCGGGCTTGGCCAAGCCAGGCAAGAAACCCGCACGGAAAGCGACGCCTTCGGATCGCAGGAAATCTCCGCGGGCAGACTTTGGGGCGCGCAGACTGAGCGCTCGCTGCAAAATTTCCGTATCGGCCGCCGCCCACCCTCATCCGCGGAGTCGGCCTGATCAATAGCGCGGCTGCGGAAGTAAATCGAGGTCTGGGGTCGTTCGATCGGCGCCGGGCGTTAGTATTTTACAGAATTGCGTTGCCAATTTTCATATGCTCATAAAATGTGCAAGGCTTGCGGCCTATAAATCTTCCTGCTGTTCGGCAGTAATCCTTTACAAGCGCTGAACGCACCTGATGTCATACATTTCGTTCCTGTAATTATACCGTACTATACTTCATGTATTCGCCAATACAAGGAGCTTTGACTTGTTGCAATCAACTAACCGTGTGTTGAAGTCTCGTCTGGCGAAGCTATTGAGATTGGTCTGCCACGATACGGAAACAGCACCCCCCGCGGATCCGGACGGGCAAGTGAGGCCTGGGAAGCGAAGTATTCCGGTAGCGCTGAGAAATGAAAAAATGGCGGAACTGATCAATCTTCGGACGGCGCGAAAGCGCGCCAAACGACGGCAAGACGAAGCGCATGCCGATGCCAATCGTCTCGCGCACGGGCGGCCTAAGCATCAGCGCGCGTTCACTGCCGCGCAGGCGGAGAGAGCCAACCGCAATCTTGATGCGCACCGGATCGACAAGGGAGACCACCGATGAAATCTCCGGTTGTCAAGCGCTCGATCGTCATTGCAGGCCACAAGACGAGTGTCAGCCTGGAAGACGCTTTCTGGAGAAGCCTGAAGGAAATCGCCGGCAGCCGGTCAATGACGCTGTCGGACCTAGTGGCTTCAATCGACACCGACCGTCGGCAAGGCAACCTGTCTTCCGCTGTCCGCCTTTTCGTCCTCGATCACTATCGCAGCCAGCTCGCTGAGGAGCCGCGCGGATCAGCGCGGGAAACCGGCGGGACTCCCCGCGCCACGTCAATTCTGCGGGCGGACTGAAGCTTCAGGCGGCACCGTGCGTCCCGGCTCGGGCAACCGCCTCACATCAACTGGCGGCGGCAGAGCCGGAGCGGATTCGCTCTTGGGCGGCGTTGCATCCGATTTCGGCTGCCGGCGTTCGATTTCCCAGATCTGCTTCGCTTGATTCTCGATCGCCCTTAGCGTTAGCCAGCCGGTCAGCGCCGATACGTCGATACTGCGCGTCGGTGACACGACCGGCCCCTTCAACGTCACATAAATGCTCGGTCGCGCGCTGGCAGCGCTACTCGATCCGGACAGCACCAGCCGCGCATCAATCGAGCCCTCGGTGAGATCGAGATTGCCGGCGAGCGACAGCGCGCCGTCCTTGCCTTCGGCGGAAATCTGGTTCAAGCGGATTTGCCCCGCGCTGATTGCGATCATTCCTTCGGCATGCTTGATGGCCAAGCTCGCGCTCGCCATCGCCTTGCCAACGGCGTCAGAAACGCGAGCGAGGTCAATCGGCATTCCTTGGTCAACCGCACTCGAAACCACATCAAAGGTACGCGGATCGAGCCCGGCGAATTGCGCGTCGTTGAGCGCAATCGTCCCGGATCCCTGCAAGGAGCTGATTAGTGCAATCGGACTCAAGCCTTTGCCCTTGGCCTCCGCCGTGATGGCAACTGTGCCGGAGACCGGCGGGTGTCCGCCATAAGACAGCACACTGGCAGCGTCTGCCCCACTGAGTGAAATCTTCGCGTTGGTTTTCAGCCCTTCTTCGGCAGACCAGAAAGAGAGATTGCCGACGAGCCGCCCGCCGCCAACGGTGCCGGAGGCATCATCGAAGGCAAATTCTTGTTTGCCGAAGCGTAAGGTCGCGCGGAAATCCCGCGCCGGCAGTTTTGGCAGCAGTTCGACGCGCCGTGCCTTCAGCACGATCTGTCCGGCATAATCTCCGAAAATGCCGGCATTGAACGGCTCGTTGGACCAGGTCCACCCCGCATGACCGCTGCTTGCGGGCGCCGGCACGCCGATGGCGGCTGCAAGCAACCCCGCGGCATCGATGCTGTCGGCATCGATGTCGCCTTGCACCCGGCGCGGCGATGAGAACGTGAGTCCTAGCTTGCCACGCAAGCTTCCGCCGGCGACGGTGCAATTGATGTCATTCAGCGTCAGCCTTTCGCCGGTAAGAGCGACGTTAGTCGCAAAGCTGATCGGAAGCGAGGTATCGCCGCGGCCCGCGCCGCGCAACGGCGCAATGTCGGCGCGAGCGATGTTGGCGCGCAGCGTGGCCGACGGATTATCGCTAAAGACCTGGGTGTTGCCGTTGAGGCTGGCGTCGAGTCCGCCGGCTATCAGTCTGCCCTCGACACGCCATTCGCGACGCGCCGGTCCGTTAGCCTTGAACGTAAAGGTGCCCGGACCCACGCTTACGGCGAAGACCCGGTCGAGGCCGAGCACGGCAACCAAGGCTTTGCCGTCGGTCGCCTCCAATTTACCGTCGAGGTGCAAATCTCCGACAGTGAGCGCGACCGGATCAACATTGGATTGTCCTTTCAGCTCGACGTGCACCTTGCCGAGATTGCCATCGACAGCGAGCTTGGCGATGGTCGCTTCCTTCGCACCATCGACACTGAATTGGGCGTGCAATTTAGCGGGCGCCAGCGCTGAAGCGCTCAACACCTGCGCCGTCTGCGTCGCAAACCGTGCGAGCAGACTGATGACTGGCGCAATGTCTGGCGCATAGAGATCGACGCTGATATTGCCTTGCAGTGACGGCGCCGCGGTGGCTAAGCGGCCGCTGGCTGAAAAGGCGGCGCCGCCAAGATCTGCGATCGAAAGCCGGTCGATCCGAAAACCGCCGGCGTCGATCTCCATCCGCACGCTGCTGTTGCGTGCAGTCAGACCGGCGATGGTTGCGCGACCGATATTGGCGGCGATGGTCATATCGCGTGGCCGCTCGATGTTTGAGCCGGCGAGTAGTGCGTTGCCAAAGCCTAGCGCGGCGTCGATGTCGAGCTCAGGCGCGTCTAGCGCTGCATCGAGCCGGGCCCGGCGATCGCCGGACGCGAATATATAGGCGAGGCGTGCGGTGATGGTCTTGCGGTCGAACCTGGCTTCGAGGCGCTCGACGGCAACCCGGTCGCTGCCGAGCACGACGTCCCCGCGCAGATTGAGCGGCCGCACCTCTCCTGCCGGCGCATCCGCACGGCCCTCAAGCCAGGCCGCCAGTAGCTTAGAGTCGCCGGCATCGACCTCCGCAGGTCCGGTAAAGCTGACGCCATCGCCGCCGACGACGAGATGGCCGCTCAAGCGCACTTGCGTGAAACCAGGCGCGCGAAATTCGAAGCGGTCGAGATTCCATCCCTTGACATCGGTGCTGATGTCGCCGCGCACATTCGCAATGTTTTTACCGCCGAGTACCACCTGATCGATGCCCACGCCAATCTGGATCGGGATGGCGGGCCGTGATGCGCGCCCGGCCGCGGTTGCGATCTGCCGGATCGCGGCGGCCGGGGCCGGGCGGCTGCCATCATCGCTGGCGAGCGCGCGATCGAGATCAATCTGCCGCCCTGACAGCACGCCGTAGAAGCGCGGCTGCCAGCCGAACTTGAATTCAGCGACACCAGTGAGCTTGAACCCTTGCTCCTCCGATCCATACAGAAATTCCAACTGCTCCATCAGCGCCGAGGCTGCGCTGGCCCTAATCTTGCCGCTCACCCGCCAGGGCTGCGTCAATTCCGAGGTGCTGCGCGAAGCGATGCCGACCGGTCTCGCCAAACTCAAAGTGCCATCGAATTTCGGCGTCCCGCCGGCAAGCGCCAGCACGCCCTCGGCCTCGATGCTCAAGGGACGGCTGACCGGATCGATATTGAGATGTAGCTTCAGATTGCCCTCGTCGCTGTAGCGACCCGCGGCGATGTGGAACGGATAGAGCTCGCCGCCTACCGTGGCGGAGCCTTCGCCCTGGACCGGGCCCAACAGCGAGCGCGCCTCGCCATTGAACCGTAGCCGCTCGAGCGTGGTGCGGCCGCCGTTGGCGAAGTCGGTCAGCGTGATCTTCCCGTCTTCAACGCTTAGGCGGTCGATCGATAGGTTATCGGGGCTGAATTTCATCGCCAGGTTGGGCGCCATCACATGGCCCGACACGTCGAGGCCAAGCATCAGCTCAGGCCCCACCACATGCACGTCGGAGGCACGCCACTGGCCGCGCATCAGCGGGCCGAGCGCGAATTCGAAGCCGAGCGCGCGGGCGCGCACCCTGTTCTCACTATTGCTGCCGATTTCGATGTCGTGCAGCGTGAGTTGCGGCGACGGCAACAGGCGCACTTCGATATCGCCGTTGACGCGCACGTCAAGGCCGATCAAACGACTTGCCTCGGCCTCGAACAGCGAACGATGGCCGCCCCAGTCGATCACCAGCGGACCGACAAGCGCCGTTATCAGCGCTAGGATGATCGCGATCGCCAGTCCGAGCAGAGTTGTCTGCAACGCTAGCTCCAGCGCCGTTCGCGTAAGTCCGAGAATCGGCGGTATCTACGCTATTTCTGCTTTTTCTTGGCGGCAAATCTGTGGTCTGCGCTCAACTTAGCGCGACGATCTTGCCCGGATTCATGATGTTCTGTGGGTCGAGCGCCCTCTTAATCGCCGCCATGGCAGATAGGGCGGGCGCGCCGTATTCGGCTTGCAGATATTTCATCTTGCCTTGGCCGACACCGTGCTCGCCGGTGCAGGTCCCGTCCATGAACAGCGCCAACTCGACCAGTCGCTCCATCAGAATGCCGGCGCGCTTGACCTCGTCGGCATCGTTCATGTCGACCAGCAGCGCCAAATGGAAATTGCCGTCTCCGACGTGGCCGAGAATTGGCGCCACCAGGTTGAGCTCGGCGATGGCGCGCTGGCTGGCGGTGACGCATTCAGCGAGCCGCGAAATCGGTACACAAACATCGGTCGCAAAAGCGGACGCGCCCGGCCGCAGATGACGTGCAGCCCAGTAACCGTCGTGGCGCGCCTGCCAGAGCCGTGTACGATCCTCGGGTTTGGTCGCCCAATCGAATGGCCCGCCGCCGAACTCCTTGATGATTTCGCCGAAGCGTTCGGATTGCTCGGCAACACTCCCATCGCTGCCGTGAAATTCGACGAGCAGGGTCGGTACTTCCGGCAGCGTGAGCTTGGAATAGGCATTGACCGCCTTAATCTGCAGCGCATCGAGCAGTTCGACACGCGCGATCGGAATACCTGACTGGATCGTGAGAATGGCGGCCTTGCAGGCGCTATCGACGGTCGGAAAGGGACAGATTCCGGAGGCGATGGCTTCCGGAATTCCCGCAAGCTTGAGTGTGAGCTCAGTGATGAGACCGAGTGTACCCTCCGAGCCGACGATCAACCGCGTGAGATCGTAACCGGAGGATGTTTTCTTGGCCCGACGGGATGTCGTCATCAGCTCCCCGTTGGCAAGCACGACCTTCATCGCCAGCACATTGTCCTTCATGGTGCCGTAGCGAACCGCATTGGTGCCAGAGCAGCGCGTCGCTGCCATGCCGCCGAGCGAGGCATCGGCGCCGGGGTCGATCGGAAAGAACAGGCCCTGATCGCGCAGGTGCTCGTTTAGCGCCTTGCGGGTGATGCCGGGCTCGATCACGCAATCAAGGTCCTCGGCGTGCACGGCCAGCACCTTGTTCATGTCGCGAAAATCGACCGAGACGCCGCCGAACGGCGCATTGACGTGACCCTCGAGCGAGGTGCCGGTGCCAAAGCCGATCACTGGCGCGTCGTTCGCCGCGCAGATGCGCACGATCTGCTGCACGTCCTGCGTCGTTTGCGGAAATACCACCGCGTCGGGCGGCTGATTGGGCACCCAGGTGAGCGTGTTGCCGTGTTGCTCGCGTATCGACTGCGACGTGACGACGCGATTGCCAAATGCCGCCGTCAGCGCGCTGACGGCCGCAACGATGGCCGCCAGATCGCGCGACCGCACTGGCTTCGCATTAGTTGACGTGGTTTCTACTCCCACCATCGAATGGTGAACGTGGCGGGGATACCAGTCGAGGTCAAGCGCGCGCAAGGCGCGATAGGCTCGCGCCGAA
>Ga0207766_1000293_pt1 | contig 10443 bp, 13 predicted proteins | sample LuqExpMetageno68_FD_187825 | JGI IMG/M metagenome (GOLD analysis project Ga0207766, IMG submission 187825) | Tropical forest soil microbial communities from Luquillo Experimental Forest, Puerto Rico - Sample 68 (SPAdes) | ecosystem: Environmental > Terrestrial > Soil > Tropical forest ...
GTATTGTCTGGGTTAATGCCGTGAGCCACAGGTGCAGGGTTGCGAAGACAAATCCGCCAGCAAGCAGGGCGAGCGCAGTCGGTATTGATGTCAAAACCGGAGGCTTGTCTGGATGGCGAAGCATCGGAACGAGCGTAAAACAAAAGAAAAGATTGCCTGCAGAAAGCACCGCATCCTGCCAGCCATCATTCTCGATCAGCAATAGTAACTGCTCAAGCGTGAGCATCTTCGATATCCTTTCGCTGTTCAGATCGCATCGCACCTCGGCCATTGACCCGGCACGTCATGAAATGCGCGGCGTGAACAATTCCTGCGATGAGCCTTGGTAGTCAGGCGTTAGTTCATTGTCCTATCGCCAATTCGGAGCCCTTAAGATCCAAGCAGGTTAAAAGCTCGATGTAGCTGGGTGCGTCATCGTCGAGTTCGCTTATGCAGGCGGTCCTGTTGAGTGCCGGGTAACGTTTCCAGTTCCTGATGAGCTGTGTCTCCGCGGCCTGCTCATTTTTCGCGCAAGACGAAACATGAGCGACCGCTGGCGTGGACTGAGCTGCGGCTTGCTCGCAGAGTTTGCCAAGGTTGAGGAATGGGATGCTGTCCGGCTTTCCAAGCCGGTCAGAGGAGGAGCTCAAGTATGCCCAAGTTCCTCCGATTAGGAGCAGTAGCAGTAGATAGACTGTCGGCGGAAGAGCAGCGGCGACGCCCTGCTTCCCCAACAAAAGAATGCGAGGATCAAGGCTCATCGCTGTCTTCACGATTCCCCCCGTTCTCTAAACGTGACGAGTAGCCAGACCCTGTGTAACCGCGGCGTTAAATTAGGTCGCAAGAATTGCAGCTTGCTATCCAGACAGCTGCACGCCTGCCGGTACGGCGCGAAGTCGCTCCTTTTCAGCGTTCTGCTTACGGTTAAGCCACCAATCGCGACGCAAATTCTTCTGATATAAATTCAGAAAGATCGCGAACTTTGATCTTAAAGTCTGGATTCTGCTCGTGGAGAAGTAGACCAGCCTTGATCGCGTCGACGAAGCAAGCGTATTCGGAAAATTTTACGCCATCGATTTCGACGACGTAATGCTGAACAGCAGATACATCGCTCATGGAACTCTCCCCGAATAAGGGAAGTCTTTTCCCCAATTCGGGCGAATATTGGTCGATATTTAGACCTATCGAATTAGGCGTTATCTTGCATTCCAGCGGTCTCGTGCCGTCTTACTTCTGCTTCGCGGTAACGAAGGCCTAATCGCCTCCAAAACATCTTGGATCATCTCGCTTCGCTCGATTGCTTCGCGGGTACCTGATCAATGATTTGTTTTCTTTTTTAGTAACCAGTGATTGGTCCATCAATAGGGCGAAAGCATCTTACCGAATTATCGTCGAGTAGAGCAGCTACTGATCAACAACGAAGAGAGCATCGCAAAATCTTTGTCGAAAGAAAAAGCAGATTCTGTTCATCGATTGATGATCTTCGATTGTGCATAAGCCGTCTTAAGTAGGTGGACCCATATCGAGAAGAGCTTCGATGTGCTTCCATCGACGAAGACAGGATCAGTACTTGGGATAAGCTGTTTTCGTAATGCAGGATTGGTTCAACATGATTGATGTTTTAATCAGTGTATCGCTTCGGTCAGTATTAGAGATTAAAGGAGAAACAGCGTTTCAGCCCTTCAATTACCGTCTGACTGGTGTCTCACCGAAGGGACGCGATGTGCGTATCAGCAATCGGGTTGTAGAACGAGTACCAATCTATGGAGTCTGACCAGGCTTCGAGACCTGATTTCTGTCTGAACTTCAGCAAGTATTTCACTGCGCCTTCGTTTGCGTCGAACTTGATGTCCGTCTCACGATAGGCCCAAATATTTTTCGATTTCTCGTTCTTTCCGACCCAGCACTTCTTGATCGCTTGCCGGAACTGGAAATCCGTTATTTGCTTAGGTGGTTCTAGGACTGCATGGATGTGCCAACGCTCATGCTTGTCTTTTTCTACGACTGGTAGGACGCGGAGGCGCTTCTTGTATCGGCGATTCGCATTCCCATACACGTATCGATTCAGCCGCTTCATAAACTGCCGGAATTCCCGAGTGCAGGTATCGTGAGTGAGGTAGACCCACGTCTTATCGATTTCGACGGCCTGTTTGAGGGTCAAAGTGATTAAGACTTTAGCCCGCCAGTGCTTGGTATCGAAGAATGCCTGTACCTGCTCTCGGAGTAGCTCGTCCCTGTGTGGGTTGGCGCCGATATCAGGGTAGTTGGACCTGGCTGGAGAGCCCGGGACGTTATAGTCGTTTGGATCGATTAAGCGTGCTGTTCTCACCTATTATTTAGGCAAGAATTTCGCCGATTCTGACACGATCGGCAAAAATTTTTTCACCAGGCCACGAGAGGAAATGGCTAATGCCGGACAATGTTGATCCGCGCCGAAGGTTGCTAGGGCCAGCGACTGGCTTCGGCTTTGGCCAGACTAGCCACCAAGTCAATTTTATCGCGGCCCTTCGGGTTATGAAGCTCGAGCGCTTTTAAGTAAGCGGCACAAAATGCATCAACGTCGACCCAGCTCTTTTGGGCCATATGCTGAGGCCACATACTGATGCTACTTGTTCCTGGCAATAGCTCGCAAAGCCGCTCCTTCGGGATCGGATAATCGATCATTGAGACTACGGATTCGAGTCCATAGGGTGTCACCGCCCAGTCCTCATTTCTCCATAGAATGGTATTCACTCAGATCTCCTTGTTTTCAGTCGCCTACACGCCAGACTGAGCCAGACGGCGCTGAAGCGGGCCCTTTGGACTCTGCTCGGCCCCTCACTGTTCATATCGCTTTCGCGATCCGGTAAAATTCGAGACGATTGGCCAGAGCCCGAAGGTCCCACTTAGAATCATCGAGCAGTTTTCGAAGCTCATCGCCATTGATCTCGATCCCTACGTCGCGCAGCTTCTTTAGATATCGTGGCGCCCAGCGAGCAAAGGCCTCGTCTTTCTCCGTGCCCAGCGGTCGGAAGTAGATCGGCAATAAGCGCGAGAGGAGGGGTTCAGTGAGCCCATCGATTTCGTTAGCTGTGAAGATGAAACGACAGTTTTCATGTGCCTTTTCGATCAGCGGACGCAGCACCAGATCCGCCGCCTTGCTCATGCTGTCGGCTTCGTCGATTACGCAAACCTTTCTGGCGCCGGAAAAGGATAAAGAGACGACGAACCCCTCGATCTCTTCTGAGATGGAAGCAGCATTCTTGAGTGAGGATCCGGCAACCTCCATGTGATCGAGCAAGCCTTTTCCGCCGATGATGCGCGATGCGGACGTCTTCCCGCACCCCGGCGGCCCGTAAAACAGCAGGTTCGGCGACCAAGAGGTCTCGGCTATCGGTTCCAACGTCTTGATGGTGTTGGTCGGAAGCAGCATGTCGGCAATCTGAGTGGGCCGAAGGAGCTCGGATAGCAGTTGGTCACGCATCGGAGCGCTCCACGTTTTGACGCGCTTCGGTGATGGACGCCGGAGTTTCAATTTTGAAACCGGACAGAGGATCTTCCTTGCGGGCGATGCCCGTCCGCGTCACCTTCAGCGATTTGCCGAAGCGCGCCTCCAAGTCCGACACTTCGCGATCGACCAGGCCGAAATCCGAATCCGTCATCTCCGTCCCATCCAGCAGAATGCGGCGGCACTCCTTCTTCGCGGCTTCGTCGGTGGCAAGCCCAATGTTGTGATCGACAGGGCGCCCCGGCATCTTGCCCAGAATGGCGTCGATGTCCTTCGCTGTACTCTTAGGATTCAATCGGTCGCTCTGGAGCACGGCCATCATCTGGGGCTGTTTCAAATGTGCGATCTTATAGAGAGTGTTCTCGTGGGGCGGCAGCTGATTGACGTGGTTCAACAGCGTAGGGGCGTGCTGTCCCGTTGTTGTGATTCGGCTAATGGTACCCTTGACGTCAGGGTCCAGACCGACCCTTTCGCAGAACTGTCTAAAGTCGGCGGGGTGCAATTTCGTCTTTGCCTCATAGACGTTCTCCGTCCAGAGCAAGTAGCTCGCGGCAGTCTGCTTGGCGTACAGGAAGTGGCGGCGAACGTATTCGTCGAGGTCCGGCATCGCGATCGAAGTCGCCGCGTCCACCGGCTGCTCCGTCGAAGCTTCGAGCGAGTCTGGGACTTGGCTTCCAAGGATTTCCCGCCGCTCGGGGAGTTGGACTGTCGCCGACTGCTTACGTTGGAAGCCGTTGTCAGGGGTTGCCGCCGTCACGGCAACGTCGGCAGGCGCTTCGAAGCGCCGGTCGGCCTGAGCCTCTGAGCCTGCGTTGGTGTCGGTACCGGTTTGGCCAGAATCTACGAGCGTCGTGACGGATTGAAATTGGCTGTCCGCCTGCGCGTTGCCTTTGGGCGGGACTGCTGCTGTCGTCATTTATACAATTCCTATGTTGGCGCGAGTGTGATGCTTCGATCCACGCTGGCCTACTGCCGTTGTGAATTGTCAGCCCTCGTTCGGTTTGGGACATAGGGTGGTTGAGACTGTTGGCGCAATGGGAGCAACAAAAATATAGAATTTCTTATTTGGAAATTAGGATGGCCGCGTTTTCTGCAGGCCGCCCGCAGTTTGGCCGCCGAGCTCCGTCCCAGGACGAAGACGAGTTCAACTGACAGCTTGCTTGCGCACGCCAATCGTCTTAGCTGGTTAAAAACGAGAGGTGGTGAGCCGTGCTCAATCGTGAAAAAACGACCGGCCCGAACGGCTGGCAAGTGTGGTTGGAGATTATTCACGGCCTGATGCCGCGCCAGGATGACGTGGCGGAGCAGGTCGCCCAATACCAAGCCATCGCTCATGCTAAAGCGGTGGTCTCGCCGTCAGGTTTTCGAATGCTCCGAGATAAACTCGGCCTGAAGCCACCGGAGGTTACAAAGCGCATTGCGGTTGCAAGGAAGGCCGACTTGTTTATCCGTTTCGCCAAAAATGTGCCGCCCGTATTGTCGACGCAATACGAGTTGAGAGTGCTGGACGACTCGGTTTTCGAGGGGTTGATCGCTGACAAGCGAATTCACCGCAACCTCACTGCGAGAGAGGCGAGGCAAATCGCTGATAGCTACGGTCATAAGTGAGGGCTATCGTCCGACTTCACGGCGCTCGCGGTTCGAAGCTCTGGAGGTTCGCCCACAGCTCTTTCGAGAGCGGCAGGTGGCGTGCATAGAAGCGCTCGATCTGGTCCACGGACGTGCCGGCGTTCTTCGCGAGCGTGAATATGTTGCCCTGGTCGCCGGGGTCGACGAGCCGCTTACAGATGGCCGTGTGCCGTAGCGAGTAGATGGTGTGCGGCTTGCCTGTGTGCACGTCCCTCTGCAGGCCCGAGCGGGCGAGTAGGGCCTGGAATTGTCGCTTTATGACCCGCCCTGCTGTCGTTCGGGTGGGGTATTACGTAGTCCTGCCCTTGGCCCCCGGGTAGCGCTGGCGAGCCCGCCGATACGTTTCGACGGCGTCCGATGTGACTTGCCACTCGCGGGCCCGTTTTCCCGTCCCTGGCATCGTCGATATCTCTCCCGTGTCGGCCAGACATGATTTGCTTCCCGCGACGGCTTCGCGAACTCGGATTGCGGGCGGTCGCGCCCTCAGTCGGCGTTCGACGGACGGGCGTATCCTTCAGATTGAAAAATGGCATGCTTTGAATGAGTTATAACTCAATTAATTGCCTATACTATTAAGAGGCTGCAAGCACCCGACTTCACAGCCTCCATACGGCCCGGCTTCCCGTCTCTGATGGTGATCAACGAGAACGAGATCCCCTCCGTCTACTGGGAGCCGAGGGACCCCAAGCTCGATCGGGTTAGCCTCTTGGCTGACCTCAAGCAGGGCACGGACGTTCAAGGTGCTGCCCTCTCCAATCCAGAACCCATTCTGAGCGTGAGGACACGCTGATGGGCTTCTCCAGCAAACAGGTGGCTGCCTTACGGCGCAATGTCGACCGGCGCCACATCCGGGTCCGCCAGAGCAACGGACGGGAGCTGTCTTACCTCGAGGGCTGGTACGTCATCTCACAGGCCAATCGTATCTTCGGCTTTGATGGCTGGAGCCGCGAGACGCTCGAGTCCAAATGCGTCTTGTCCCGAGAGAACCGGGGCTACTTCACGGCTGTGTACACGGCCAAGGTCAGGCTCACGATCCAGGCGAACGGGACCACTATCATTCGGGAGGGACATGGGACGGGAGAAGGCCGCGGAGAATTCCCTGGCGAGGTCCACGATACGGCTTTGAAGGCAGCCGAGACCGATGCCACCAAACGAGCGCTAGCGACCTTTGGCAGGCCGTTTGGGCTTGAGCTCTACCGAGGTTTTAAAACAGACAGGCAAACCCAGCCGGTCAAAACGCCCGCAGCCCAGATCGCCCAGAAAGCTCCCTCGCCCCAAATCCCCCAGAACGAGTCCGCTCCTCTCTTGCGAGACGCAGCGGCGGGGCAGCAGAGCCGACCCACTCCCCTGCCCGTCGAAGCGGCGCCCGAGCTTGCGCCCGTAGCCAAGTTCGCCCACGACGACACGACCCCGATCCCGCGGCCGTCCACTTATTTCGGCCGGGAGCACTATCACGACATTCGAGAAGAGAACGCCGCCGTTATGCGGCAGGCAGCCAGAGAAGCGGCGCGACAGCCTCTCCCGGCACAGCCACAGGGGCTCCCTAGCTCTGCAGAAACGGAGATAGCCCCTGCCCATCCGGAGAAGATGCCGTCACTTGTCCCGGCGCCTGCCCCTAGGCAGCGCATCGACAAGGCGGCCTTGCCGCTGGGCGAGCCCAAGCGCATCCGAGACAAAGAGCACCTGAAGTTCGTGGCCAAGCAGCCGTGCCTTGTGTGCGGCCGGCAACCCTCAGACGCCCATCACGTGCGCTTTGCCCAACCCAGAGCACTCGGCATGAAGGTGAGCGATGAGTTCACCATTCCCCTATGCCGCACGCACCACCGCAATCTGCATCAGGCCGGCAATGAGCTCACATGGTGGGAAAAGGCCCACATCGACCCGCTTCCGATCGCGCGCAAGCTCTGGGAGGAGACGCATCCCGGGCTCGTGTCCCAAGAGGACAGTCGGCAATTGCCAAGCAGCCGAAAATTAGCGTCGACGTGCTAATGGGAGGACCGGGTGAAGAGCGGCGTGGTTCGGCCTGGTAACGGAGCAAAAGCGATTCAAACCGAAGTTGGCCGGGCCGATCATGAACCCGCCAGTTGGTAGCACCATCAGTGAACCTCGTTGAGTGATTGTGGCAAGTGATCCCAGACTGCTAGCCGTCGTTGTTCGTGGCAGCCTCGTCGAAAGCCGCCATTATGGCCATGTGGCCGTCGCGGACGTTAAGGGTCGCGTGCGCTTCTCGGTTGGCGAGGCGGATCGGGGGATTTTGCCGCGCTCATCACTTAAACCCATACAAGCGCTGGCGGGTGTGCTGAATGGGACAGATCAGCAGTTCAGTTTCAGCCAAGCAGAGCTGTCCGTAACCTGTGCTTCGCATCGCGCCCAACCCGAACATCGAGCAGCTGTCCAGCGTATTCTTAAAAAAGTGGGCGCGAGAGAACAGGACCTCCATTGTGGGCCGCATGAGCCGAGCCTTCCGAGCGTACGTAATAAGCTCATTCGTTCAGGACGGAAGGCGACACCTATTTATAACAACTGTTCGGGCAAGCATGCGGGCATGCTGGCCCTTGCAAAGGTCCTCGGCGCACCCTTTCAAGGGTATTGGGAGTTGAACCACCCGGTCCAGAAGGAAGTTCGGCGTGTGCTCCGGGAGCACTGCGATATTGAGGCGCGTGCGGAACTGTTTTCGGCTGTCGATGGCTGTGCGATCCCGAATTATATGCTGACGCTGCGACAACTCGCGATGGGCTTCGCTCGCTTGGCAAGCCCCGCACCCGGGCCTTTAGCAGATGCTTGTCGACGGCTGACGGCCGCTATTATGGCCCATCCCGAAATGATTGGTGGCCGCGAATCGCGCGATACTCTGCTTATGCAGTATTTGCCCGGATTACTTATTTCGAAATCCGGCGCGGAGGGCGTCCAGGCCATAGGCTTGCCGCATGTAGGCCTAGGAATAGCAATTAAAATTGAAGACGGAAGCGACCGCGCTTTGTGGCCGATCTGTCTCTCATTGCTCAAGCATCTGGATCTGTTGGAGCAACCATTCCCGTCTGGACTTGAAAAGATGTGGCGACCGGCGGTCCAGAATACGCGCGGTGAAACGGTTGGCTATATCCAGCAATCAATTTTCGAGCAGGCGTAAATGCCAGCCGATACGGGGTTCTTCGTATGGTTGCCGCCGCGCTCTGTGTAACAGGCCGGCGGAGCCTGCCGTCGGCAAGCGCAGAGCGCTCAGGTCAGATGAGAGTTGCGAGGACGGTCTCAATCTCTTGGACCAGCGCCACAGCCGTCTGACGCTTTGCAAGCCACTGCTTGGCGAGCTGTTGGACCTCGGCGGGGAACTCGACTATGGCCCTCTCGAAGAGGCCCAAAATGCACTTTTCTTGTTCTTCGGACATTCGCTTCCTAGCCCGCCCCCAACAAGATGTGACGTAAATCACAGTCAAAGGCTGACGTGTCCGCTGTGATCTGCATCACAGATTGCACGAATCCCCATTGCGGCGCGTGAAGTTGCAGGGGTGGGGACGGAGTTCGTGTTCATCCTTTGCGGGCGCAGAGTATTTAGCCACCACCGAGAGCGCCTTCGCTGTTAAATTCAGGGGAAATACAGCGGGAGATCGCAATGGGCCGTTCCGTCTCTGTGTATATTAAGAACCTATTAACCACGTAAGTTCACCCAAATTGCGAGCCTGATCATCTGGCTCACGACGCACAAGGCGCCTGTCATTTCGCCGATGCGTGGGAGGCGGCAATGCCGGCACAAGAAGAAGTCAATACCATGAACAATAGCGAAGTCCCGGAAACGGAAAGCCCTTCCACGCAGCCTAAAGGCGGCAAATTCGAGCCCGGCCAGAGCGGTAATCCCAACGGCCGCCCGAAGGGCTCACGGAACAAAAGCACCCTTGCCCGCGAGAAGATCGATATTGCGGCCGTGCTTGATGTAGTCCAGGAGCAGGCGCTAGCCGGCGACCGTGCCTCTCAACGGCTTTTGCTGGAACTTGTTGTCCCTCGCGCAAAATACCCTACTGTCTCGTTCGACTTACCGGAGAAGATCGATACGCCTGAGGCGTTGGCGGAGGCATCTGCAGAGATCGTTCAGCAGATAGCAGACGGCAATATTCCGCCCGAACAGGCACAGGTCCTCATGTCCTTGCTCAAAGACCATCGGGCCAATGTGAACCCAAGCGCATCGGAGGCCAAAGCTTCAGGCGCGGACGCCAAGCTGGTCAACGGCCCGCAGATGTTCGAGGGCATGGAAGTGCCGCAGATCGACTACATGGAGTTGGCGGCGCGCGGCTTCAAAGAGGACACCGGCATTGAGATCAAGGTGAAGCCGAAGCCTGCGGCCACATAAGACATGGCAATCACGATCTACGGCGAGCGGTATCGCCACCCCGGCAATGCCGAGCTCGAAACCGCTGTGGCGGAGTACTTGCCATACCTCGACTTCGACGAGGCGCGGAATTTCTATAACAAGTTCATGCCCGCGCTGTGGCTCACGCCGAAGAAGGAGCCGAATAAGCCACCACCGCCGCCGTTCAGTGCCGCCGAGATCGCGCGGCGCAAGGCTGGGCTAGCCTTCCTCGGCTGCAACGACCGATTCTTCTTGCTGACACGGCTCTGTGGCCGCATGGACGCCGATCACCCTTGGCTCTTCGACCGCTGCCGCGACGTCGAGGCCGAGCCCGACGGTCACATCGACCTGTGGTCGCGGTTTCACTACAAGTCGACGATCATCACTTTTGCCGGCGCGATCCAGGAGGTCATCCGCAATCCCGAGATCAAAATCGCCATCTTCTCTGTGGTGAAGCCGCTCGCTTTGGCCTTCCTCTCGCAGATCAAGGAGGAATTAGAGAACAACGACGTCCTCAAGTTCATCTATTCCGATGTGCTCTACCAAAGCCCGCGGACCATTGGCCCGGATGGTAGGCCGGCGAAATGGGGTCTCGCGCGCGGCATTACGGTCAAGCGCAAGTCGAACCCGAAAGAGGCGACGATTGAGGCGCATGGGCTGATCGACGGGCAGCCGACGAGCCGCCACTTCGACCTGCACATCTACGACGACATGGTCACGCAGGACTACACCACCGAGGAAGCGATGAAGAAGACCACTGCAAGGTGGGAAATGGCAGACAATCTCGGAACGCATCATGGCGTCCGTAAATGGATGGCTGGTACCCGTTACCATTTCGCCGATCCCTATTCCGTGGTGCTCGAGCGCGGCTCGATGAAGCCGCGCGTTCACGCGGCGACCGACAACGGCAGACTCGACGGCAGGCCGGTGTTTCTCTCCGAGGCGCGCTGGGAGCAGATCAAGCGCGACCAGCGATCGACCGTCTCCGCCCAGTGCTTGCTCAACC
>Ga0207766_1000300_pt1 | contig 10285 bp, 8 predicted proteins | sample LuqExpMetageno68_FD_187825 | JGI IMG/M metagenome (GOLD analysis project Ga0207766, IMG submission 187825) | Tropical forest soil microbial communities from Luquillo Experimental Forest, Puerto Rico - Sample 68 (SPAdes) | ecosystem: Environmental > Terrestrial > Soil > Tropical forest ...
TGGCAGTGAGCAACACGGAAAAGCCGTGAACTGCACAGCAAAGGCAGCGGTCGGACGAGGCACGCAAGCCCCGGCGCGTCGCGAAGGCAAATTCGTTCTCAACATTGGATGGCGTCGTCGACAATCCGTCGGTCGCGTTGTCGACGAGGACCTGAATCTCGACTTTATCGACAGGCTGCAGCTTGGCCATGCGCCTTACTGCGGCTCCATACCGGAAAGCTTCACCACTTCGTTGGCATCGACGCGATCGGTGACGATCTCCTTGGCGAATTCCTCCGGCGAGTTGATCGCCGGCACCTGGCCGCGCGTGATCACGAACTTGTCGACGAATTCTTTGTCCTCGAAGGCGCGCCTCACCTCAGCGTTGAGCCGGTCGATGATCGGCTTCGGCGTGCCGGAGGGGGCAAACAGCCCATACCAGGTCTGCGACGGCGCGCCCCTGTAGCCAAGATCGGCGAGCGTCGGCACGTCCGGTAACTGCGGCGTACGGATGTTGTTGACCAGAGCGAGCGCTGTCATCTTGCCCGCCTTGAGGTGCGCTTGCACGTTGCCGAGACCAAACAGGCCGATTGGCGTGGTGCCGGAGAGAATGGCGGTGACCGCCTCGCCGCCGCCCTTGAATGGCACGCGGATCCAGTCGGCGCCCCTTTCTTTCTTGAGCGTGTCCATATAAACGACGCAGGGGATCGAGGCGGTGAGGTAGTTCAACGTACCCGGCTTCGATTTCGATGCCGCGACTAGCTCGTCCACCGTCTTCACGTTAAGCGAGGAATTCACCACTAGCACCTGGATCAGATGGAATAGGTTGACGATCGGGGTGAGCCCCTTTTCTGGATCAAACGGCACCTGTTTGTAGAGGAACTGATTGTAGATCATCGTGTCGGCATTAATGATGCAGATGGTGTAGCCATCCGGCGGCGCTTCCTGGCAGAAACGCGCAGCGATGTTGCCGGCACCGCCCGGCTTGTTCTCGATGATCAGCGGCTGGCCAAGATAAGGCTGCATCTTCTCGTTGAGCGCGCGCATAAAGATGTCGCTGATGCCGCCGGCGCTCGAGGTCGTGAACACGCGGACCGGGCGAATAGGATAATTGTCGGCGAGAGCTTGCGTCGTGATGAGCGCCGCGCCGAGCGCGACGGCGGCCAGAAGCCATTTCATGAGTTCTCCGTGACGTTGGGCAAATCTATGATTGCAATTTGCTTTTCACCAGCGCGCTGGCTTTACCGAGATCCATTTGCGCCGCGTACCTGCCGCGCAGAACCCCGATCACCTTACCCATGTCCTTCATGCTGGCGGCGCCGGTTTCCTTGATTGTGGCGTCAATCGCCGCGGTCATCTCGGCCTCCGACATCGGCTTGGGCAGGTAGGCGGAGATGATGCCGATCTCCTCCTGCTCCTGCTTCACCAGGTCTTCGCGCCGGCCTTTCTGGTAGAGCTCGACCGATTCTTGGCGCTGCTTGATCATCTTCTGCAGGAGGCCGAGCACCTCGGCATCGCCGAGCGGCGGCTTGCCGGCGCCGCGCGCCTCGATATCAGCGTTCTTGAGGACGGAATTGACCATGCGCAATGTGGAGACCGCCCGCTCGTTCTTGGCTTTCATCGCCTCTTTCAAAGCGTTGTTGATGTCATCGCGCAGCACGGGGAGCCCCTTTCCGCTTTCGTAATGCTGTCTGGGGGCGGCGCCGCGGCCCCTTGCTTCACTCACTATAATACGCAACTAAGAGGCCATGACCCAGACGAAAACCGAACCCGCCACCGGGACTTGGATCGAGCCCAAAGCCACGGCGCTCTTGGTGCTGGCCGACGGAACCGTGCTGGAGGGAGTCGGCTTCGGCGCCACCGACCATGCGGTCGGCGAGGTCTGCTTCAATACTGCCATGACAGGCTACGAGGAAATACTCACCGATCCTTCTTACGCCGGGCAGATCATCACATTCACCTTCCCGCATATCGGCAACGTCGGCACCAACGAGGAAGATCTTGAAACGGTGAATATGGCGGCAGCAACCGGCGCCCGCGGCGTCATCTTGCACAGTGGCATAACCGAGCCGTCGAATTACCGCGCCACTCGCCACCTCAACGACTGGCTGAAGGCACGCGGCATCATCGGGCTTACTGGCATCGACACTCGCGCGCTGACCGCGCTGATCCGCGTCAACGGCATGCCGAACGCGGTGATTGCGCATTCCCCTGACGGAAAGTTCGATCTCGGCACGCTAAAGAAAGAGGCGCGCGAATGGCCCGGGCTTGTCGGCATGGACCTAGTGCCGATGGTGACCTCCGGTCAGCGCTTCATCTGGGACGAAACTCCGTGGCACCGGGACCGTGGATATGAGCGGCAGACCAATCCGGAATTCCACGTGGTTGCGGTCGACTATGGCATCAAGCGTAACATCCTCCGCCTGCTCGCCGGCGTCGGCTGCAAGGTGACTGTGGTGCCGGCCAAGACCTCGGCCGAGGACATCATGGCACTGAAGCCGGACGGCGTGTTCCTATCGAATGGGCCTGGCGACCCAGCCGCGACCGGCGTGTACGCAGTGCCGGTGATCAAGAAGTTGATCGATTCAGGTACGCCGATCTTCGGCATCTGCCTCGGCCACCAGATGCTCGGCATCGCGGTCGGCGGCCGCACGATAAAGATGCACCAGGGCCATCATGGCGCCAATCATCCGGTCAAGGATCTGACTACCGGCAAGGTCGAGATCACCTCAATGAACCACGGCTTCGCGGTGGACAAGGATTCGCTGCCGAAGAACGTCGAGCAGACGCACGTGTCGCTGTTCGACGGCTCCAACTGCGGCATCGCGCTCAAGGACAAGCCGGTGTTTTCGGTGCAGTATCACCCCGAAGCTTCGCCCGGCCCGCGCGACAGCCATTATCTGTTCACGCGGTTCGTTGAAATGATGCGACACGCCAAGCGCAAAACCGCGTGAGGCGATGGCCGACTGGATCAATTTCTACGATCTGCGCCATTCGCTGATTTACGTGAATGCCCACCACCGCGACGTGCACTACCGCAAAATCGCCGAAGAACTGCGCGGCTACATCCCCTCGCTGTCGGCGCGCGTGATGGACTACGGCTGCGGCGAGGCGACCTCGGCCGCCCTCGTCGCCTCGGCCTGCGCCGCGCTGACGCTAGTCGAGGCCGCGCCCAACCTGTACGCCGCGCTAAGCGCGCATTACGCCGGCAACAGCAAGATCACCGTGCTTACGCCCGAGCAGGCGGCGGCGCTGCCGGACCATTCGTTCGACCTGATCGTGCTGCATTCGGTGGCACAGTATTTGACCGGCGAGCAACTCAACGGCCTGCTGGAAACCTTCCGTAGATTGCTCATACCGGACGGCCTGCTACTCCTCGGCGACATCGTGCGGCCCCGCTTTGCCGTGCCGGCTGCGGCCCTGTCGCTGCTGCGTTTTTCGGCCGCCAACGGCTTCTTCTGGTCGGCGGTCGGCGGGCTGATCCGCATCTTTGTGTCGGATTATCTGCGGTTGAAGAAGACCGTCGGCTTGTCGCACTACGAACCGGGCGCGATGCTTGAGAAGCTTCGGCGCGCCGGCTACGCCGCCGAACGCGCGCCTCGCAACATCGGTCACAACCCCTGGCGCGTAACCTTCTTGGCGCGGCCGCTCAAAAGCCCGGTCGATAACGAAGCGCGGCGGCAAGTAACTCGGCGTTAGCGCAATCACAAACGTGGTTCGATCGCAGGCCAGCTCACGAATTATGCCCATGCTCTCTTATTCGCTGCTCTTTCAAATCTCTTAGCTGGCGTAAGATTCTGTTGGCTTCTGCCAGCACAGCCAGACCTGGTCAGTGGGGAGTTTGCTTTGATTGAGCGACACAAAATTGTGCATCCCTCGCCGCTCCACGTGGCCTTTGAGTTCGACTCAAGCTCGAACATAAGACCGGCTGGAACCCGGGCGCCGGCCTCGATTGGGCCCTCACCAACAACGGTATCTTGAGCGGCTAAAGCCTGCATGTCGATCTGGGTTCCGGTCTCAGCGGGCGGTCGCGCGACGACCGGAGATGCCAGCGCGACAACCGTGAACTTCTCGACCAAGGTCATCCGTGACAGCACGGTATCGCCTACAAGTTCCGAAGTTCGAAGGGCGAATAACCGTGCAAGCTAGTGCCCGAATCGGGGACCTCTAAAAATTCTTTGACCTACCGATCAGTCCCATCCGCTCGGCACGCGACCAACCGGGTTGGCGATGCGGCCATTGGCGCGCTTGAGCGCGGCGATGCGTGCAATATCGTCAGCACTGAGCGCGAAGTCGAACACCATGAAGTTCTCGGCGATGCGCTGCGGTTTCGACGAAAACGGGATAGGAGCGACGTTCTGCTGCAGCGACCAGCGTAGCGCGACCTGCGCGACGGTGCGTCCGTGCTCGCCGGCGATCTGAGCGAGAACGGGGTCGCCGAACAAGCGACCACGCCCAAGTGGACAGTGGGCAATGAAGACCAGCTTGTGCCGGCGCACTGCCGCCAAGAGTTTCGACTGATCGAGATACGGATGATATTCCGCTTGTAAGGCGACGAGGGGCTCAGGGCAGAGTCTGACCGCTTCATCGAGCAACGCGATGTTGAAATTGGCGACGCCGATGTGGCGGGCGAGCCCGCGCCTCTTGGCGTCGGCCAGCGCCGGCATGGTCTCACTTAGCGCTATCGCCGGATTGGGCCAGTGCACCAGCAGCAGGTCGAGGTAGTCGACCCCGAGCGCGGCGAGGCTTTCGTCGACCGATTTGGCAAAGTCGGCCGGGCGAAGATTCTCGTGGCTGACCTTGGTGGTGAGGAAGATGTCCTGGCGCGGCAGGTCGGAGGCGCGCATCGCCTCACCGACCGCACTTTCCGTGCCGTATTTGCGCGCGGTGTCAATATGGCGGTAGCCGGCCTTGAGTGCGGCGAGCACTGTCTCCGCTGACATACCGCCGGTCATCGGCGACGTGCCGAAGCCGAGGGCAGGCATCTCCCCGGTTTCGCCGGAGAACGAAAAAGTAGCGGGGACGCTCATGGCGGGTCAGTCGGGGCACTAATAGCCGGCCTTCTCCGTCCACCGCAAATACCGCCCTCGCCCTTCCCTGCCCGTCGAATCTGGTCTAAAGACCGCTCGCGCGGGGCGTTTCTCCCGCGGGGGGCGAAAGGACGCGGAAAGGCGCGCCCTTTTTTTGTGCCTAGTTTCTGATCGGTTATGCCCAAAAGAACCGACATCGAATCGATCTTGATCATTGGCGCCGGGCCGATCGTCATCGGCCAGGCCTGCGAGTTTGACTATTCCGGAACCCAAGCCTGCAAGGCACTGAAGGCCGAGGGCTATCGCGTCATTTTGGTCAATTCCAATCCGGCGACGATTATGACCGATCCGGATCTCGCCGACGCCACCTACCTCGAGCCGATCACGCCTGAGATCGTCGCCAAGATCATCGAAAAGGAACAACCCGACGCGCTCTTGCCGACCATGGGCGGACAGACCGCGCTCAACTGTGCGCTGTCGCTGCGCAAGATGGGCGTGCTCGACAGGTTCGGCGTCAAGATGATCGGCGCCACTGCCGACGCCATCGACAAGGCTGAAGACCGCGAGCTGTTCCGCGAGGCGATGAAGAAGATCGGACTGCAGACGCCGCGCTCGCACCAGATCAAGACGCTGCCACAGGCCCTGGAAGCACTCGAGGACATCGGCCTGCCGACGGTCATCCGCCCGTCTTTTACGCTCGGCGGCACCGGCGGCGGCATCGCCTACAACAAGGCCGAATTCATCGACATCGTGGAGCGCGGCATCGATGCTTCCCCGACCAGCGAAGTGCTGATCGAGGAATCGGTGCTGGGCTGGAAAGAATTCGAGATGGAGGTGGTGCGCGATAAAAAAGACAATTGCATCATTATCTGCTCGATCGAGAACGTCGATCCGATGGGCGTGCATACCGGCGATTCGATCACCATCGCGCCGGCGCTCACGCTCACGGACAAGGAATACCAGATCATGCGCGACGCCGCGATAGCAGTGCTGCGCGAGATCGGGGTGGAGACCGGCGGCTCCAACGTCCAGTTCGCCGTCAACCCGGCCAACGGGCGGTTGGTGATCATCGAGATGAATCCGCGGGTGTCACGTTCATCTGCGTTGGCGTCGAAGGCGACTGGCTTTCCCATCGCCAAGGTCGCGGCCAAGCTTGCGATCGGTTACACGCTCGATGAAATCGCCAACGACATCACCGGCGGCGCAACGCCGGCCTCATTCGAGCCGACCATCGACTATGTCGTCACCAAGATCCCGCGCTTCGCCTTCGAAAAATTCCCCGGCGCCGAGCCGGTGCTTACCACCTCGATGAAATCGGTCGGCGAGGCGATGGCGATCGGTCGTACCTTCCAGGAATCTTTGCAGAAGGCACTCCGTTCGCTGGAGACCGGCCTCACCGGCCTCGACGAGATCACCATCGAGGGTTACGACCCAGCCATGGGCATCGACGACGCTGACAACAAAGCTGCGATCCGCGCCGCCCTCGGAACGCCGACGCCCGATCGGCTTTTGAAGATCGCTCAGGCGATGCGATACGGCGCCAGCGACGAATTGATCCACAACGCCTGCCGAATCGATCGCTGGTTCCTCGCGCAAATCCGCGCGCTGGTCAAAACCGAGGCCGAAATCAAGGCGAAGGGCCTGCCCGCGACCGCCGGCGCGTTCCGCCGGTTGAAGGCAAAAGGTTTTTCCGATCAGCGGCTCGCCAGGCTGACCGGCAACAAGGCCAACGAAGTTATGCAAAAACGCCGCGCGCTCGGCGTGCGGCCGGTGTTCAAGCGCATCGACACTTGCGCCGCCGAATTCGCATCGCCCACCGCCTATATGTATTCGACCTATGAGACGCCATTTGCCGGCACGGCCGCCGACGAAGCCGCGCCGACGGCAGAGAAGAAGGTCATCATCCTCGGCGGCGGCCCGAACCGCATCGGCCAGGGCATCGAGTTCGACTACTGTTGTTGCCACGCCGCCTTCGCGCTGAAGGAAGCCGGTTACGAATCCATCATGGTCAACTGCAATCCGGAAACGGTGTCGACCGACTATGACACCTCCGACCGACTTTATTTCGAGCCGCTCACGCCGGAAGACGTGCTGGAGATCGTCGACACCGAGCGCTCCAGAGGCACGCTGCATGGCGTGATCGTGCAGTTCGGCGGCCAGACCCCGCTGAAGCTCGCGGAGCCGCTGGAGAAGGCGAAGGTGCCGATCCTCGGCACGTCGCCCGACGCGATCGATCTCGCCGAAGACCGCGACCGCTTCAACAAGCTAATCAAGCAGCTCAAACTGCGCCAGCCGCAGAGCGGCATCGCCACCTCTCCCGACGCCGCGCGCGCAATCGCTGACGAGATCGGCTACCCCGTGCTGATCCGGCCCTCCTACGTGCTGGGCGGCCGCGCTATGGAGATCGTACGCGACGGCACGCAGCTCGACCGCTATGTCGCCAAGCTCGCCAGCCTGCTCGACCGCCCAACCGAACTGGTGGTGTCAAAGAAGAGCCCGCTGCTGATCGACCGCTACCTGTCGGACGCGACCGAAGTCGACGTCGATTGCCTCGCCGACGGTAAAGACACCTTCATTGCCGGCATAATGGAACACATTGAGGAAGCCGGCATTCACTCCGGCGATTCGGCATGCGCGCTGCCGCCGCACTCTCTGAGTGAGGCAACCATCGCCGAGCTCGAAAGACAGACGCGGGCCCTCGCACTCGCGCTGAAGGTCGGCGGGCTGATGAACGTGCAATACGCCATCAAGAATGGCGACATCTACGTGCTGGAGGTCAATCCGCGCGCCTCGCGCACGGTGCCGTTCGTATCCAAGGTGGTCGGCCTGCCGGTCGCCAAGATCGCCGCCCGTATCATGGCGGGCGAGAGCCTGGCGAGCTTCAAGCTCAAGCCGGCGCAGGTGAGGCACCGCGCGGTGAAGGAATCGGTGTTCCCGTTCGCACGCTTCCCCGGCGTCGATACCGTGCTGGGGCCGGAGATGAAGTCGACCGGCGAGGTGATGGGCATCGACGGCTCTTTCGAAATCGCTTTCGCCAAGAGCCAGATCGGCGGCGGCGCCAACCTGCCACGCTCGGGCACCGTCTTCGTGTCTGTCAAGGATACCGACAAGCCGCGCATCCTGGACGCGGTGCGCGTCCTAGCTTCTCTCGGGTTCAAATGCATCGCAACGTCGGGAACCCAACGTTACCTGGTGGCACATGGGGTCCAGGCGGCTAAGATCTTTAAAGTTCTGGAAGGCCGACCGCATATCGTAGATGCCATTAAAAACGGGGGTGTTCAGCTGGTTTTCAACACCACCGAGGGGGCGGCCGCGCTAGCCGACAGCCGCTCCATGCGCAATGCGGCCCTCTTGCATAAAGTGCCATACTACACCACACTTTCAGGTGCCGTTGCCGCAGCGCAGGGCATAAAAGCCTATCTCGGGGGGGACCTCGAGGTGCGTGCGCTGCAGAGCTACTTCAGCGACCGGGCCTGAAGCGCGTTTTCTTCGAGTCCCGTTCACAGGCGGCGGTGCGAGTTAGGCACTGGGAAGTCCACGGTCGCGGCGCAGGTGAAGCTGGCCGCGATCAGGATTTTTTTGACTGGGCCTTGTTCACTGGACTCCGGTGCACGGAATTCCCGTGGCCGGAGTCGTATTACGAGTCGATTTAACCGTCTTTTGACGATGGAAGGCTTGGCGGGAGGAGCCATTCAAACGGGCCCGCCAGGAGGAGATGAGAGATGGACAAGATTCCGATGACGGCAGCCGGCTATTCGACACTCGAAGCCGAGCTCAAGCATTGCCAGCAGGTCGAGCGGCCGCGCATCATCCAGCAGATTACCGACGCGCGCACCCACGGAGACCTCTCAGAGAATGCGGAATATCATGCCGCCAAAGAGGCACAGTCGCTCAATGAAGGGCGCATCGCCGAGTTGGAGGACAAACTCGCGCGCGCCGACGTGATCGACGTGTCGAAGCTATCGGGCGATACCATTACCTTTGGCGCGACCGTGACGCTGATTGACGAGGACACCGACGAAAAGAAGGCGTGGCAGATCGTCGGCGAGCCGGAGGCGAATGCCAAGTCTGGCAAAATCTCAATCACTTCGCCGCTCGCGCGCGCGCTGATCGGGAAGACGAAGGGTGCAGTGGTGGAGGTTAACACCCCAGGCGGTGCCAAGGCCTATGAGGTGAAAAAGATCGAGTGGAAATAATCATCGCGAAGAGTTGAATGATTCCGCAAATGCGGCCAACTTCGCCGACATTTTGCACTGCATTAGGTCTTCGTGTTCTCGTTGACCGGGTATTCCGACGATCAAATCCGGTTCTTCGACGCCGCCAAGATGCCTCGCCATCGATCGGTGGCGTGCGGTGCTTTGCAAGTTGCCTATAAGCCGTCGACCGGGCGATGCAGGAATGCCCCGACGCTATCCTCATCATCGGCATGGCGGTCGACTATACGCGTGGATGCGCGCCAATTCGCCCGGCGAAATTGAGAGGTTGCCTTACGATTTTCGCGCCTGAGCCCGACGAATCGCCCGGCAAGCCGCGGGCTGACCGACGGCTAGCTTTCCATCGGCACCATCGCGGCGTCCTTAGATTGACGTAGCGTGAGCGAGGTTTTGACGTTGCGCACATTGGGCGCGGCGGTCAGCTTCTCAACGAAGGCCTGGAAGGTCTTCAGATCGGGCGCCACGCACTTCAATACGAAGTCGATTTCGCCGGACAGCATCCAACATTCACGCACCAGCGGTTGCGCGCGCACGAATTCCTCAAATGCGATGAGATCGGCTTCCGCCTGGCTCGCTAAATGCACCATGGCGAAGACCGCCACCTCGTAGCCGAGCTTCTTTTCGTCGAGCAGCGCGCGGTAACCCTTGATGAAGCCCGCCTCCTCCAACGCCCGCACCCGGCGCAGGCACGGCGGCGCCGAAATACCGACGCGGTGCGACAGCTCCACATTGGTGATGCGGCCGTTGTTCTGCAGTTCTTTCAGGATCTTGCGGTCGATGGTGTCAAGGCGGGCGGACAAATTCACCTCCAGGCGCTGGTTATTTCATAGCGTGAAACATTATTTCGCGAAAGATTATTGCGTGAGACCCGCCAGCTGTCGCCCCTTCCGGACCGAGCTGTGACTCCATGGGTTGCGTATCTTGCATAGCTCGGTTGAAAGCCATACATGGGGACAGCAAAAGAACAGCGCGAAAGACTGCCCGAAGTGCCTCCAGGGGCCAATACAGAATGGCGAAGACAATCCACGTTAAGGTGGTAATCATCGGCTCAGGGCCGGCGGG
>Ga0207766_1000301_pt1 | contig 10252 bp, 9 predicted proteins | sample LuqExpMetageno68_FD_187825 | JGI IMG/M metagenome (GOLD analysis project Ga0207766, IMG submission 187825) | Tropical forest soil microbial communities from Luquillo Experimental Forest, Puerto Rico - Sample 68 (SPAdes) | ecosystem: Environmental > Terrestrial > Soil > Tropical forest ...
GATGAGGCGCATCAGCCGAAGGCGGCGTCGGCTACAATCGCTTCATTCAACAAATCGCCCGCCAGTTTGGTCGCTTCCGCCATGGCGGACGTATTTTGCGGTGCTTCGCCGCACACCGGCCGTGGTGGCGAAAACAGGAAGCCCTGGCCGAAGCGCGCGTCAAAATCGAGCAGATCAACCATCGTGTTCTCGTTCTCGATGCGCCCGGCAATCAGACCGATGCTGGAACGCGCCAGTAGGTCCTCGAGATAAGCAGGATGGATGTCGCTCTGCTCGGCGTCGTTCTTTATGATGCATGAAGCTATCCTAGGTCCTCCGCCCAAGGGCCCGCGCAAGCCGCGCGATTCGCGTAAGACCGTACCAATCTCCATGTGTCCGGGATCTGCGCAACTTCGTTCAACTGTTATGATAACGGCAATTCGTCGGTTATTCGCAGGAACTTAGGTGGCTTTGCAACCCCAGACCTTGCAAACATCCCGCGGCGGGCCGGTATCGGCCTGGATCAGCGCCTATCCGGGGCGTGCCTTTAGCGCTGTCCTAGCACTGCATGCAGTGGTCTGGACGGCGCTGCCGACGCTGCTTTACCCCAACCTGCCGCTCGATCTGATCGAGGCGCTGATGTATGGGCGCGAATGGCAGCTTGGCTACGACAAACTGCCGCCGCTGCCCTGGTGGCTGGTCGAGATCGTAAACCTGACCATCGGTCATGATTTCGCCTACTACCTTTTGGCGCAGATCGCGGTGGTGACAGCTTTGGCCATTGTCTGGGGGGCAGCGCGGCCGCTCATCGGAGCGGCCGGCGCCCTGGTGGCGGTGCTGATAGTAGACGGCCTGCATTACCTGAATTACACGGCCGCCAAGTTCAACCACGATGTCATCCAGCTGCCGTTTTGGGCCCTGGCCGGCTTCGCCCTGCACCGCGCGCTGCGCGGGCGGCAGAACTTCGATTGGTTGTTGCTGGGTCTCGCGGTCGGCATTTCGCTGTGGGCGAAGTATTTCATGGTCGTGCTCGCGGCGCCGATGGCGGTATTCCTGATCGTCGATGACGACGCGCGCAAGGCTTGGGCTGGGCCCGGCCCTTTCATCGCCATGGCCGCCGCGCTCATCACCATGGCGCCTCATCTCATCTGGCTGGTGCATAATGATTTCCTGCCCTTCGCTTACGCGGAACATCGCGCCCTGCCCTCACGCGGGCTGATGGACCATGTCTGGCATCCCTTGCAATTCGCGGTTAGCCAACTTTTCTTCCTGATCCCGTCGCTGCTCATCGCCTTCCCGCTTTTTTATCCGCGCACACGCGAAGTGGCTGCGACGGCGAGCGACGCCTTCGACTACCGCATCGTGACTTGGCTCGCGTTTGGGCCAATCGCGACGGTGCTCTTGCTCTCAGCGTTAAGCGGCCGCGGCACTGTGGCGATGTGGGGCTATCCGCTCTGGCTCTTCCTCGGCCTCTGGATCGTACTAAACGCGCACCGCGCACTTGATGCGACTCGTCTTGCTCGCATATCGATCGTCTGGGCGATTATGTTTGCAGGATTTGCGCTCGGCTTCATCGTCAATTATTCGGTGCTGCCGAACTACGATCACCGTTACCGCGCGGTGTTTTTCCCGGGCGGTGATCTCGGCCGCGAAATCACGCAACGCTATCGCGCCGCGACGGGCAAGGCGCCAGTCTATGTGATCGGCACCATGTGGGACGGCGGGAATGTCGCCCACTATGCGTCGAGCCATCCGCGTGTGCTGGTCGACGGCAGACCGGAACGCGCGCCTTGGATCGATCTCGCGGATCTGAGAAGCAAAGGTGCGGTCGTCGTGTGGACCGATAGCGATCCGAACGCGATTCCTGTTCTACTGCGCATGATCGCCGCTGATGCCGCAGTGCAGCCGTCGTTCGAACTGCACGATCGCCGCGGCAACGGCAAACGCATCGTCGGCTGGGCGATTCTGCAACCGAAGCCCACTTTCGCGACTGCGCCCATTGCGGGGCGGTAACTGTGGGCTGATTCCGCTCGTCGGCAATAATGCGCTCGTCGAGCAGTTCGACGCGGCGATTCTCGGTCAGATCGGGCAGTAGTTCGGCTTCGCTGGCGACCGAACCGAGCGAGCCGGTCAACTCTTCCACGGCTTGTGGCGAGCGTGAGTACAACCACGAGGCGCTGGTGCTTGGTCAGCTGATCCGGCCGCCCCGCTCGATCAGCGGCGTTAGGGTCTGAGCGTTCGGCCCGATCTGGGTTGCCAGCATGGTGTGTGATCTCCGAAGCTTCACACCGAAAGAAAAATAGCGCCCTCTACCGTGTACGGGATGATGTTGCGGATGATGAAGGCCGAGGCAGATCCTCCTTCGACTCCTGCCCCGGCCACCGATTTGTAGCCGATCTCATTCTCGATACGCTTGATACGCGCGGCAATTTCGCGCGAGATCATCGCGTCGCGCAGCCGCGCACAGCTCGTTAGTCATGCCGGTCTGATGCGCGACGGGCTTATAGAGGTCGGGAACGGCTAGGCCACGGCCTTAATGGTCTTCGCGATCTTGTCGAAAATCTCGTCGATCTGGCTCTCGCTGACGATTAGCGGCGGCGACAAAGCAAGGCAATCGCCGACCGCGCGCAGCATCAGATCGTAGTCAAAAAAGGACGCCTCGAGCGCCTTGTAAGCACGCTTGCCGACGGCGTCCGGGATGCTGGCGAGATCGATGCCGACGGTGAGGCCGACCGGGCGGATGTCGAGCACATTGGGAAGGTCCTTCAATCCCATCGCCGCCTCGGCCCAGGGCTTCTCCAGTTTGCGCGCCCGCCCAAACAGCCCCTCCTCGCGGTAGAGATCGAGCGCGGCGAGACCGGCCGCGCAAGCGAGTGGATGGGCTGAATAAGTGTAGCCGTGGAACAGCTCGATGACGTGCTCGGGGCCTTTCATAAAGGCGTCGTAGATGTGTTTGCGCACCAGCACGCCACCCATGGGCACACTACCCGAGGTGATGCCCTTGGCAAACGTGATCATGTCCGGCACCACGCCATAGCGTTCGGCGGCAAAGGCGTAGCCGAGCCGGCCGTAGCCGGTGATCACTTCGTCGAAGATCAGCAGGATGCCGTGTTTGTCGCAGAGCATCCGCAGCTTTTGCAGATAGCCTTTCGGCGGCGGTAACACCCCGGTTGAACATGCCACCGGTTCGACAATCACCGCCGCGATGGTGGAGGCGTCGTGCAGTGCCACCAGACGGTCGAGCTCGTCGGCGAGGTGGGCGCCCCACTCCGGCTCGCCGACCGTGAAGGCCTGCTCGGCGCGGTTATAGGTAGTCGCCAAATGATCGACGCCCACCATCATGGCGCCGAATTGCCGGCGGTTGGCGACGATGCCGCCGACCGCAATGCCGCCGAAGCCGACACCATGATAGCCGCGCTCGCGCCCGATTAGCCGTACGCGCGAGGCGTTGTCGCGCACGCCGTGATAGGCGAGCGCGATCTTGAGCGCTGTGTCGACTGCCTCCGAGCCCGAATTGCAGAAGAACACATGGTCCAGATCACCGGGCGCGAGCGCCGCGATGCGGTTTGCCAGTTCGAAGGCCTTGGGATGGGCGAACTGGAAGGTCGGCGCGAAGTCGAGTTCGGCGGCCTGCGTCTGGATCGCGCGCACGATCGGGTCGCGGTTATGGCCCGCATTCGTGCACCAGAGCCCGGCAGAGCCGTCGATGAGCTTGCGGCCCTCCGGGGTGAAGTAGTGCATGTCCTTGGCGCGAGCGATCAGGCGCGGCCGCTGCTTGAAGCCCCGGTTGGGGGTGAACGGTATCCAGAAGGGCTCGAGATCATTTGGAACCGTGGCGGTTGCAACGTTCGCTTTTGTGGTCATGGGGCCGCCTCGCAGCTGGATCATACTGGCTTATCCGTTTTCAGCGATAATGACAAAGCCGGAACTGGCTGCTACCACGCCGTCGTTATCGAGAGCGACCCGAAGCAAGCCGCCGATGCCTGATCCAAAATCCGGCAAAAAGCCACAAAAGCTCAAGGCCCGGCTGCCGCGCGGCCTCGCCGATCGCGGCTCCGCCGAGATCGCCGCCACCCGCCATATGGTGGAAGCGATCCGCGTCGTGTTCGAGCGCTATGGCTTCGAGCCTGTGGAGACGCCTGCGATCGAATACACCGACGCGCTCGGCAAATTCCTGCCCGACGAGGACCGACCGAACGACGGCGTATTCTCCTTTCAGGACGACGACGAACAGTGGTTGTCGCTGCGCTATGATCTGACGGCGCCGCTCGCCCGCTACGTGGCGGAGAATTTCGACACGCTAGCCAAGCCCTACCGCTCCTATCGATACGGCTGGGTGTTCCGCAACGAGAAGCCCGGGCCGGGCCGCTTCCGCCAGTTCATGCAGTTCGATGCCGATACCGTCGGCGCGGCGTCAATGGCCGCCGACTCCGAGTTGTGCATGCTCGCGGCCGACACGATGGAGGCGCTCGGCATCAAGCGCGGCGACTACGTGGTGAAGGTGAACAACCGAAAGGTTTTGGACAGCGCGATGGAGGCGGCGCAAATCCCGATGGAGAAGCGGCTCACCACGATGCGCGCGATTGACAAGCTCGACCGGCTCGGCATCGAGGGCGTGCGCATGCTGCTCGGCAAAGGGCGCAAGGACGAAAGCGGAGATTTCACTAAAGGCGCTGAACTCAACAAGCCGCAAATCGAAATTATGGTTGCGGCGATCACGGGTCAGCGCACCGCGCCATCAGGTGCTGGCGAGCAAGAGCTCATGGACATCGCCGCGCTCGTGAAGGCCGCGGGCTATGACGACCGTATTCGTATCGACAAGACCGTTGTGCGGGGACTCGAGTATTACACCGGCCCGGTTTTTGAGGTTGATCTGACCTTCGAAATCAACGACGAAAAGGGCCGCCCCATGCGCTTCGGCTCGGTCGGCGGCGGCGGGCGTTACGACGGGCTGATTTCGCGCTTCCGCGGCGAGCCGGTACCGGCGACCGGCTTCTCTATCGGCGTGTCGCGGTTTCAGGCCGCCCTCACCGCACTCGGCAAGATCGGCGAGAAAGCGCCGCTTGGCCCCGTGGTCGTCACCGTGTTCGACCGGGACCGCATGACCGACTACCAGAAAATGGTCGCACAACTGCGCGACGCCAAAATCCGTGCCGAGCTTTACCTCGGCAACCCGAAGAACAACCTCGGCACGCAGCTTAAATATGCCAGCAAGCGCGGCGCACCCTGCGCCATTATCCAGGGCGGCGATGAGAAGGCGCGCGGCGAAGTCACGATCAAGGACCTGATCGTAGGTGCCGAACTTGCCAGGCTGTCGAAGGAGCGCGACGACTATCTCAAGAAGCAGGCTGAGGCGCAGTTCACCGTGAAGGAAGGGCAATTAGTCGAAGAAGTGCGCAGGCTAATCGCACGGCACAAGCTCGATTGATCCCATGCGTCTGCTGACCGTCCGCCATACCACGACTTACCGCTACGCCCGGCCGGTCACGTTCGGACAGCACCGGCTGATGCTGCGCCCGCGCGACAGCCACGACCTGCGGCTCATGTCGGCCGAACTCACTCTGTCGCCGCCGGGCGACGTGCGCTGGCTGCACGACGTGTTCAGCAATTCAGTCTCGCTGGTCGATTTCCAAGCCGCGGCCTCAACGCTCGTCATCAGCAGCACACTCAAGATCGAGCGCTACGGCCTGGAAGGTCCGGTGTTCCCAATCGCACCGGAAGCAGAGTTTTATCCCTTCATCTATTCAAGCAGCGATCGCGTCGATCTCGGCCGCCTCCTCGAGCAACATTATCCCGACCTCGATGGCACGCTGGCGCGCTGGGCAGAGAGCTTCGTCACCTCGCGGCCGATGCGCACGCTCGACCTGCTCAAGAACATGAACGCGGCGTTGCAGCCGCATATCGTCTACAGTGAGCGGCATGAACTCGGCACTCAGGTGCCGGCCGAAACGCTGCGGAAGAAGACCGGCGCTTGCCGCGACTTCGCAATGGTCTTCATCGAGGCCGCGCGTTACCTCGGCTTTGGCGCACGTTTTGTTTCCGGCTATCTGTACGATCCCGCACTCGATAAAGGCGACGCGACGCCAGCGACTGCGGCGACGCACGCCTGGGCTGAGGTCTATCTACCGGGGGCCGGCTGGGTCGAATACGATCCGACAGACGTGCTCATCGGCGGCGAGGCCCTGATCCGCGTCGCAGTAACGCGCGATCCATCACAAGCGATCCCCATCTCCGGCAGTTACAGCGGCGCGGCTTCCGATTTCCTCGGCATGACGGTGGAGGTCACCGTTACGGCGCAGTCCTAGCCATTAAAACAGCGAATCATTGCTTCGGCGGCCCGAGCTACGCAGACGCCAGCCATTGTAACATCGCATGCGAGGTAAAGTCGCCCCGTCGAGCCAAATCGACGGTGATGGTGCCGCTAGATGTCTCCATATGCTCGTTCGAGCCGCCGAAATACGCGTTCATCAGGCCGTTGGTGACGGCGTAGCCGCAGTGGCAAAACCTGCCGTTTTTCGCCGCTTGCGTAATTTGTTAACGACATCAAGCGTTTGACAGTCCTGCGCGTTAAGCGCAGCTGCTGAACGGCGTCGAATCCTTAAGGCTCTCGTGCTAAAGGGCGCCCCGCACTTAGAGTCTTGGAAAGATGGACGCAATCGTTACCACCGGAACGAAAGCGCCCGACGCGCGGGCGGAGGCGCTAGTCCTCTCCTACGAGCGCGCCGGCTACGCCCGTCTTGAGCCCGCGATCCTGCAGCCGGCCGAGCCGTTTCTCGACCTGTCGGGCGAGGACATCCGCAACCGGATGTATCTGACCACTGCCCCGGGCGGCGGCGAATTCTGCTTGCGCCCCGATCTCACCATCCCAGTGTCGCGCGACTATCTCGCCTCGCCGCTCGCCGGCAAAGCGGCGGCCTTCTGTTATCTCGGGCCAGTGTTCCGTCACCGCGCCAACGCACCGGCCGAATTCCTGCAAGCAGGCATCGAATCCTTCGGACGTCCCGACAAGGCAGCGGCCGACGCCGAGATGCTGTCCCTCGGGCTCGAAGCGACCGCGCACTACGGCCTCACGTCGCCAGATATTCAAATCGGCGACGTCGCCCTGTTCGCCGGGCTGGTCGCCGGGCTTGATCTTCCGCCGGCGTGGAAGCGACGGTTGGTGAAGGACTTCAACCGCAAGGCCAACCTCGCGCAAGACCTCGATCGCCTCGTGCTAGGGGGCAACAATTCGCGTCCCGAATATCAGGGCGTCCTAGCAGCGCTCGCTGGCTCTGATCCGAAGGGCGCGCACGCGTTGGTCACAGACTTGCTGTCGATCGCCGGCATCACGGCCGTCGGCGGCCGCTCGGTAGGTGAAATCGCCGAACGCTTCCTCGAGCAGTCGGCGCTCGGCGCCAGCGCGAAATTACCGCAAGACGTGCGCACGCTGATCGAGCGTTTCCTTGCAATCAAAGGGGAGCCCGACGAAGCAACGGCCGAGCTGCACGCGCTTGCGAGCGAAGGCAACATGACCGCAGCGCTCGCTCCCGCCATCGATCTGTTCGAAAGCCGCACCGGCTTTCTGGCCGCGCATGGCGCCGACTTGAAGCGCGTGCGCTTTTCCACCGCTTTCGGGCGCGGTTTCGATTACTACACCGGCTTCATGTTCGAGCTGACCGACCCCAAGCGTACCGGAGAACCGCTTGTGGCCGGTGGCCGCTACGACGGGTTGCTCAGCCGTCTCGGAAGCCGCGAGCCGATCGCAGCGGTCGGTTTTGCAGCTTGGATCGAGCGGCTCTCCGCCTATGGAGGTGCGGCATGAGCGCGCCTCTCGTTCTCGCGGTGCCGGCGAAGGGCCGGTTGCAAGAAAACGCCGAAGCCTTCTTCACACGCTCCGGCCTCAATCTGATCAAGCCACGCGGCGCGCGCGATTACCGAGGCGCCATCGCCGGGCTTGACGGCGTCGAGGTCGTCTATCTCTCGGCATCCGAAATCACCTCGCAGCTTGCCGCTGGCGTCGTGCAACTCGGCGTCACCGGTGAGGATCTGGTGCGCGAGATGGTCCCCGACGCGGACAGCAAAGTGGTGCTGCTCGAGGGGCTCGGCTTCGGCTTCGCCACCGTCGTGGTGGCGGTGCCGCAGGCCTGGATCGACGTGCACACCATGGCCGATCTCGACGACGTTAGCACGTCGTTCCGCCACACCCACGGTCGCAAGATGCGGGTGGCGACGAAGTATATCAACCTGACGCGCGACTTCTTCTCCGCGCACGGCGTTGTCGATTATCGCATCGTCGAGAGTACCGGCGCCACTGAAGGCGCCCCTGCAGCCGGCACCGCCGAGCTGATCGTAGACATCACCACGACCGGTGCAACGCTCGCCGCCAACGGACTGAAGGTGATCGACGACGGCACCATCCTGCGCTCGCAGGCCAATCTGGTCGCGGCGCGCACGGCAAATTGGGGCAACAGCGAGCGCGAAACAGCACGCGTGATTCTCGATCGCCTGGCGGCGCAGGCGCGCGCCAAGGCTTTTCGCGAGGTGCGCGCGCGCTTTGCCGCCTGTGACGCCAAGCTAGTTGAAATTGCCAAGCAGAAATTTGGCGTGGAGACGCCGTTCTGCGGCCCCACCTCATCTGGCATACTCACGTTGCATTGTCCGCCGGCGCAGGTCTACGCGCTCACCAGCTTCCTGCGCGAGAACGGCGCCGAGGCGGTAGCAGTGGCCGATCTCGATTACGTGTTCTCGCGCGACAACCCGCTCTACGCCAAGCTCGAGGCTGCGTTGTAAGGCGCGCGCATCCTTTACGCGCCAAGCGACAAACCACTATCATCGCCGGCGATCCTCGAGGGAAACCGGGAAAATGTACATCGCGAGCAGCAAGCGCCTTACTAATGAAGGCGCCAGGAAGATGATGGCGGCCGCCATCGACAAGGCGAATGAAGCCGGTATCGCGGTTTCCATTGCGATCACCGATGCCGGCGGACACTTGATCTTGCTGGAACGTATGGAGGGCGGGCGCTTCCACTCCGTACATTCGGCCACGACCAAAGCGGTCTGTGCAGCGTCGAACAAGCGGGTGACCTCCGCCCGCGGCGCACAGAACCAAGAGCTCGACGTCACGCACGCGCTCGGCCTAACGCTCGCGGCCGGCGCCGAGTGCTGGACCGCGATGGAAGGCGGCTGCCCGGTGCTCGTTGAGGGCGAGTGCATCGGCGGAATTGGCATTGCTGGCGGCGACTGGGCGACCGATGAGACCATCGCGCGGGCCGCGGTCGAAGCGATCGGCGCTACCTGGAAGTGATGGCCATGGCCGAACCGCTTTGCGTCGCCTGCATCGGCATGGGCTGGTGGTCGGATGTGCTAGCCGACGCCGTCAAGCGTTCGGGCAAGCTCAAGATCGTCGCCTGCTACACGCGCTCGGAGGAAAAGCGTCAGGTGTTCGCCAAGAAATATGGTTGCCGCGCCGCGCCGAGCTACGAGGCCGTTCTCACCGATGCCGAGGTCGAGGCGATCATTAACACCACGCCGAACGACGTGCACCTCGCGACCACACGTATGGCGGCGGAAGCGGGCAAGCACATTTTTCTCGACAAGCCGATCGCCAACTCAGTCAGCGACGGCCGCAAGATAACCGAGTGCTGCAAACAGGCTGGCGTAGTGCTCGCCATGGGCTATCAGCGCCGGCGCGAAAGCCATTTCCGCTGGATCAAGAGGCAGATTGATGCCGGCGTATTCGGCAAGCTGGTCAACGCCGAAGCCAATATCAGCCGCGACCGGCTCGGCCAATTTGACTTGAGATCATGGCGCAGCACCGCAGCGGGCATGCCCGGTGGCGTGATGCTGCAGATCGGCATCCATTACGCCGACGTGCTTGATTACCTGATAGGGCCGATCAAGGCAGTGAGCGGGCACTTCGTGCGGCTGGTGCTGCCGGGCGACAACCCCGATGTGGCGAGCCTCATCTTTGAGCACGAGAACGGCGCGCTCTCCACGCTCAACGCCAGCTATGCTTCGGCGTCGGAATATTATTTGATGAACATCTACGGCAAGACTGCCACCGCCTATTACGACCTGCACCACGGCTTAAGCCTGCTCAAACAGGGCGAGAAAAAAGCGGTCGCCGTGCCGTGCGAGAAGAACGACACTTTTGTCGAGGAGTTGGAAGAATTCGCGGCGGCGGTGCGCGGCGGCCCAAAACCGGAGGTGGGGGGCCACTATGCGACAACCTCGCTCGCGGTGGTGCGCGCTGGTATCTTGTCGGAGCGCGAGAGACGCCGTGTCGAGGTCGCGG
>Ga0207766_1000307_pt1 | contig 10153 bp, 5 predicted proteins | sample LuqExpMetageno68_FD_187825 | JGI IMG/M metagenome (GOLD analysis project Ga0207766, IMG submission 187825) | Tropical forest soil microbial communities from Luquillo Experimental Forest, Puerto Rico - Sample 68 (SPAdes) | ecosystem: Environmental > Terrestrial > Soil > Tropical forest ...
TCATCGAGGGCAAACCAGATATCGCCGCCTTCGGCCTTGTTGAACTCGCTGAAGGATGTGAATGGCACCACGCAACGGTTCTCTGCCCCGAGCCATCGTTTCCAGTTGCTTTGAGGACGTGTTGCGAATATTTGTTACGCCCGAGTCAGGCTCCCTCCGAAGAAGCTCCTTGAAATCCGGCTCAGTGCCTTTGGCGCGGAGTTTGTCCGCCCGCTTGGTGGCCGCATCGAGGAGTGCCTTCTGGGAGGAAGGCATGCCCCAACGCATCAGGCACAGTTCACGGATGCCGCCGCGGTTCGCGACCACGGGCGCTTTGTAGTCGGGGAAGATGCCGGGCAGCGGCGGCAGGTTGCCAGTCGTGTCCCGCATCGCGCGGGTGAATTCGATGATGGCCGCCTGGCCTTTGGTGATGCTGTAGAGATTGCACATCAGAGAAGCCGGTAGGCCACGGCGGAGATTCGATTCGCTACGCCCGTTGCACTGACTGAATCGCAAATTGTTTCTTCCCATAGTCTTCCCAATCCGAACTTCTGGGAAGATGAGGGAACGAAAATATAAATCTAAGTCTTTGATTTTATTGGCGCGCCGGAAGGGATTCGAACCCCTGACCCCCAGATTCGAAGTCTGGTGCTCTATCCAGCTGAGCTACCGGCGCAAACCGCGTGACTGCGGGGGCGGCACCCTAGCGCAAGCGGTACGCCCGAGCGAAGCAGTTTTCGCCAGGTGACTGGATTATGGCGGTAAAAAGCGGTGCAACGAGAGCGCGAAACCGTCGCGGGGACCTTGAACCGGTCCCTGGGGTTGCCCAGAATTGGTGTGGGACCCCGCCATTCGCGGCGCGCGAAAAGCACCTCGAAGGCCAGGATCAATCGTGTCCGATCGCGTGACGCCTCATCGTTCAGACCGCGAGCACATCCGGCCCAGCGGACCGCGCAATCTCGCGCTCGGCATCGAGCGCATCGGGCTGATTGCGCTGCGCTATCCGGCTGCGCTTGCGATCGCGTTCGTCGTCCTGCTCAGCCTCGCGGCGGTCGGCTTCGAGCGGCTGAAGGTCGACGATTCGCTCAGCCAGCTGTTTCGCTCGGACACGCCCGAATACAAGATCTACGAGGAGGTCACGCACCGCTTTCCGGCGAGCGAATACGACGTGCTGATCATCGTCGAAGGCGACGTGCTCGCGCGCGAGTCGATCGACAAGCTGCGGGATATGGCCATCGACCTGCAGTTGATCGACGGCACGCGCGGCCTGATCTCGCTGTTCTCCGCGCGCGAGGCGCCGCCGCCCCGCGGCGGCATTCCCCCAGCGCTGTTTCCGCAGACCCTGCCGACGGGCCCTGCCTACGACCAGCTCGTCCAGCGCGTGATGTCGAACGACATCGTCCGCGGCAAGCTGATCTCGGACGACGGCAAGCTCGCGCTGTTCGTGCTCGCGCTCGACCCGCAGGCCGTCGACAACGGCCAGCTTGGCACGATCATCGGGAATGTGCGCTCGACCGTCAAGCAGGACCTCGACGGCAGCACGCTGAAGCCGGAGCTGTCCGGCGTGCCGGTCATGCAGCTAGAGATCCGCAACGCCATCGAGCGCGACCGCCTGATCTACAACACGCTCGGCTTCATCGCCGGCTGCCTGATCGCGGTAACGTTCTTCCGCCGCGTGTCGTTCATGATCATCGCAGCAGGGCCGCCGCTCGCCGCCATCTTGCTCGCGCTCGGCACTTTGGGCTGGCTCGGTTTCCGGCTCAATATGTTCCTCAACGTGATGACGCCGCTTATCATGGTGATCAGCTTCTCCGACTCGATGCAGCTGACGTTCGCCGCGCGCGACCGGCTGATCGCCGGAGACGACAAGTTCGCGGCGTTCCGCACGGCACTCTACGTGGTTGGTCCCGCCTGCGTGCTCACGCATGCGACCGCAGGCGTGTCGTTCATCGCGCTGATGTTCTCGCAGTCCGACCTGATCCGCGCCTTCGGCGAGGCCGGGCTTGTCGCAGTTAGCGTCGCGATGGCCGCAGTGCTGATGATGGTGCCGTTGTTGGGCGTGCTGCTGGTGCGCAAGGAAGCGCACTTTGCCGAACAGGTGCGCCACTCGGACAAGGGTGTCGACGTGCTGCGCCGATTCTGCAGCTGGGTGGCCACGCAGATGGTGACGCGCCCCGGACTCTATACGTCGCTCGCCGTAGCTCTCGTCCTCGCGCTGTCGATAGCCTACACGCAGCTGCAGCCGCGCTATCGTCTGGCCGACCAATTGCCCGACCGTGAGACCGCCGTGCAGGCCGCGCATCGGCTCGATGCCAAGCTCACGGGCGCCAATCCGATCGACGTGCTGATCCAGTTTCCAAAAGGCAAGTCGTTGTACGACACGGAAACGCTTGCCGTGATAAACGACGTGCATCGGCTGGTCGAAAAGACCGCGGGGGTAGGCAACGTCTGGTCCTTGCAGACCCTGCGCGATTGGCTTGCCGAAAAGGCACACCGCTCGGACGTTGCCACGCTGCAGCAGTACGTCGACATCCTGCCGAAATATCTGACGCGTCGTTTCATCTCCGAGAAGGAGGACGCGGTCGTCGTCAACGGGCGCGTGCCGGACATCGACGCGAGCCAACTCCTGCCGGTCATCCACAGGCTCGATCGCGAACTCGAAGGCGTGCGCGCGAAGTACTCCGGCTACACCGTCGACGTGACGGGTCTCTCGGCGATTGCCGCGCGCAACAGCGCGACAATGATCGATCGGCTAAGTCAGGGGCTCACGATCGAGATCGGCTTTGTCGCGGCGTTCATCGGCATCGCCTTCCGTTCGCCCTTCGTGATGCTGGTCAGCATCCTGCCCGGCATCTTCCCGATCGTGCTCGCTGGCGGGCTTCTGCTGGCCCTCGGCACGGGCCTCCAATTCGCAAGCGTCATCGCGCTCACCGTCTCGTTCGGCCTCGGCCTCTCGGCGACGATCCACTTCCTCAACCGTCTGCAGATCGAGGACACCGATCCGGACGACCCGGGCAAAGGCGTCGAACGCGCGACCGTACTGGTCGGCCCGCCGCTGATCCTTACGTCGGCGGTGCTCGCCTGCGGCCTGGCGATGACCGTGTTCTCTGCCCTGCCCTCGCTGCGCATGTTCGGCTGGCTCAGCGCCTTCGCGATGATCGCGGCACTGTTTGCGGACCTATTCATCCTGCGCCCGGTCGCGATGACGCTGAGCAAAGTGGCGCGCCGAATCGGCGGCCGTTCGCTCAGCACCGCGCATCCGAGCAGGCGTGCAGGCGAACACTAATCGGCGGGAGTGATGTTGGGCGCCCGCACGAGTCGCGCCTGCAATACCATCGGCATTCCATCCGCAGGCCGCAGCGTCATTTTCTGGATCGGCCGCACGACGTGATCCGGCGCGAGGTCCCAAATGAAATTCCTCGCCAGCATGGCCAACGCGATCGATGCCTCTTGTAGCGCGAAGGGCGCGCCGATGCACAGCCGCGGTCCCGCGCCGAACGGCAGATAGGCGAAGCGGTCGATCTGCTCGCGCTCACCTGGCAGGAAACGGCCCGGATCGAACGCGTCGGGGCGCGTCCAGAGCGAGCGATGGCGGTGCAGCACATACGGCGCGATCACGACCAGAGTGCCGCGGTCGATGTCATGGTCCGCCAGCGTATCGGACCCGAGAGAAACGCGGCTGATCGCGCTGATGGGCGGATAGAGCCGGTTCGCCTCGTCGACGACCGCCCGCGTCACCGGCAGGCGGTCGGCCAAGGTACTCACATCACCGTTGTCCAATTCACGTTCCGCCTCGGCGTGCACGCGCTCGCACCATTCAGGCGCCTGCGACAGGAGGTACAGCGACCAAGTCAGGCAATTCGCCGTCGTCTCGTGACCGGCGGAGATGAAGGTCAGCACATTCGCGCGCACTTCGGCTTCGCTCAAGCCTTCGCCAGTTTCGGGATCACGCGCGTCCAGCAACAGAGTGAGCAGATCGCGCGGCAAGCAATCCGGATTTTCCGCCCTGCGCCGTCGGCGCGCCGCGATCAGGCTGTCGACCGTCTCGTCGAAAAAATGCAGGCTCGCGCGTACGTGCAACCGTGTCGGCCGCGGCACGAAGTCCGGCAGATTGAGCACGTCGAATGGATCGATCCGGCTCGCCGCCTCGAAATAACGCTGCATCGCGATACGGATGTCTTCCCTGCCGGCGCCGATTCCATCGGAAAAGATCGTGCGCTCCAGCACCGACAACGTGAAGCGCGTGATCTCGGCCATGACGCCGATTGTCTGGCCGCATTGCTGCCGCAGCCGGACGACGAGCGCCTCCGTGGCTGTTACGACTTCGGGCGCAAAGCCAATCACGCTGCGGCGGGCGAACAGGGGGGCGAGTGCCCGACGCTGGACGCGCCAGCGGCGTCCTTCCGCGCTCAAGAGTCCGTCGGCGAGGCCGGCGGATAGGATGCGCCGCTGCATCCAGTCCTTGCGGTAGTTTTCGGCATTTTCCAGCAGGACGCGGCGGATCGCCCCAGGCTCGCTGACCACCAGCGCGTGCGCGAACGGCAAGCCTCCTGCGACAACTGGCTGCTCGAAATGCGCCACCGTCCAGGCCTCCAGCGGGTTAGAGGCGAGCACGCGGATGAGAGCCAGCGTCCCAAGTTGCCGCTCGCGCGGCACCGGGGCCGGAGGTACCCAATGATCAACGGTCTGTAACATAAGAGCTTTTCGCCGCTTTCGTTTGCTCCGCCTTAGAGCGTCGGGACACGAACCAGCGATCACCCAGTCCGGTTCCGTCGTGGCCTTTTAGCAGGCGAAGTTCACGCCTGAACCTTTGGGCAGGTTGAACATTCGTTAGATTGGGGCCTTACCCACGCAGGTGATCGGAATGCGTGCGCGAAAGCGAAGTCCAGCCGCTTTTGGGGCCGGCGTCGGCATCGCAATGCTCACGGCGTCGGCCGTCTCGGCCGCGCCATCGCCCGCAGGCGAGTGGATGATCGCCAAAGGCGAAGCGATCATCCGTATTGTCGATTGCGGTGGTCACTATTGGGGTCTTGTCGCCTGGGAGCAGAAACCGGGCGGCGTCGATTCAAAAAACCCAAATTCCGCACTCCGCAACCGCTCGACATTGGGCATGCCGATCCTGCTCGGCATGTCTCCCCGCGCCGGCGCGCAGGCGACCTGGAACGGACAGATTTACAATTCGGAGGACGGCCGCACTTACGACGGGCGGATCAGCCTCACCGCCCCGGATAAGTTGCGGGTCGAAGGATGCGTGCTCGGCTTCCTGTGCGGCGGCGAAGATTGGCATCGCGTCAGCGGCACTACAGCCATGGCAGCTTCCGGCAAGCCAAAGGCTGGCATCACCGCGGCCGTCGCAAAAGAGACGCCGGCCCGTGTTTGCTCAGAGGTGCTCCGTCGACATTGAGCTGTCGTCGATCTCGCGCGGTGCGCCCATCAGCGCAGGCTGGAACAGCACTGCGGCGCCCATCGTGCACACGAGCGACAATGCTAGCAGTGTGCCCATGCTCGACGTGCCTGGATGACTCGACAGGCACAGACTGCCGAAGGCGGTCGCGGTCGCCAGCGCGCTCCAGATCACCGCGCGTGTCAGGCTCGATTGCAAGAGCTTGGTCGCGCCCGCGCGCCACGCCATGATGTAGTAGATCTTGAACGCGACGCCCACGCCGAGCAGCAGCGGCAGTGCAATGATGTTGGCGAAGTTGAGCGGCATACCGACGAGGACGCAGAGTTCGAGCGTCAAGATACCCGCGAGCAATAATGGGACGAGCGTCAGCAGCACGTCGGTGAGCCGGCGCAGCACAATCCAGAGCAGGATCGCGATGGAGATCAACGCGTAAATGCCCGCGTGGACGAAAGCCGATACGACGGTCTCGCCGGATTCCAGAATTGAGATCGGCCCGCCTGTCGCGTTCGGATAGGCGCCGCTGACGGCGCGCGCAAACTGACGCAGAACGGCGGTGTCGTTCGGATTGCCTTTGGGGAAGACTTGCACGCGCGCTTTGCCGTCCGCCGTCACCCATTGCGCCTTCAGATGCGGCGGCAGGTTTTCCTCGCTAACCGGCGAGGCTTGCAGGAAGTCGGCAAGTTGATTGAGGTTGACCTTTAACGGAACGAGCAAGGCCGCGGCAACGCGTTCGCGCAACGTTTCGGGCGCTTTTGCAAGTGCGGAAACCGCCGTCGCAAGCTTGCGTGCCGCTGTCGCGCCCGGGCCTTGCGTCGTGCCGGCCAGGCGGTCGAGGCGGGCGGCGAGCTTCGTCAATGCGTCGACGTTCTCCGCATCGGTCGGCGGCTCACCTTCGCCTGGCTCACGCAAGGATTCTCCGATCGCCTTGTCGAGCGCTTTGATGTCGGCGAGCTTCTCGTCCTGTCCCTGCGGCACGAAGCTCAGAAACGTCATCGTACGGCCGACCTCGGGCATCTTCTCCAGGTCGGCGGCGACGGGGGCCGCGTCCGCGAGCGTCGGCACGACCACACTGAGCGCATTGACGCCGATGTTCGGATCGGTCTGGACGTCGAGCAGGGTCGCGACGGCTTCGGTGTGCGGGTTGCGCAGATGAATCGGATCGAAATCGAAGCTCAGCCAGTACAAGAGCGGCAGCCCGATTAGCGCGACGCCGACAGTGCCCGCAACCACGGCGATGCGGTGCCGCTGCAGAAAATCGTCAAGGGGTGCGAGTTGGCTATAGCCGACCGGCTCGGGTTCGCCTTCCGGCTTCATGATCATGATCAGCGCCGGGAGCAGCGTCATGCTGGTCAGGTAGGCAATGATCATGCCGACGCCGGCGATCTGGCCGAGTTCAGAGAGACCGAGATAGTCGGTCGGCAGAAATGACAGAAAGCCGGCGGCGACCGCGGCAGCGGCTAGGGTCAGTGGTACGCCGATGTCGTTCGCAGCGCGGACGAGGGATTCCTGCAAATCCGGACAATCGTGCCGCTCGGCGCGGTATTTGACAGAGAACTGGATTCCGAAATCGACTCCGAGACCGACGAACAGCACGGCGAACGCGACCGAGATCATGTTCAGCGCGTCGACCATCAGGATGCCGAGCGCGGCTGTGATGGCGAGCCCCGCGAACAGATTGAGGAAGACGGCGAGGATGATCCGCTTCGACTTCAGCGCCAGCCACAGGATCACCAGCACGATCGCCACCGTGCCGATGGTGTTAACCCAGGCGCCTTCTTGCAGCGTCGAGAATTCCTCGTCGCCCATCGGGACCAAGCCGGTAAGGCGCACGCGCGCTCCAAACCGTTCGGCGAGATGCAGGTCTCTAGCGGCCTCCCGAATTGCCGTGCTGGAGGCGCGGCCGGGCTCGAGCTGGGAGAAGTCGAGCACCGGTTCGGTTTCGATGAAATGGCGAAGCTGACTTGCTGCAGGTTTCTCGCCGGTCAGCAACTCCTGCCAGGAAAAGAACGCCGGCTTGCCCGCGAGCCCCTGCTCGATCGTATTGGCGGCCATACTCATGGGCCGCTGCATGGCATCCAGCGTGAGTTTGCCCTGCTGAACGCCGGTGAGCCCGAGCCCGAGCGCGGACGCGAGGCCGCGCAGGCTCTGGTCGCTGGCGAGGACATCGATAATCGGCGCGGCTTGAGCGAGACCTTGCGTGAACTGCTTCACTTCCGCTACCGGGCGGAACAGAAGACCGTTGCGGGTGAAGAACTTATTGCCGGCCAGATCCTCTACGGACTTGAACAGGTCCGGCCGATTCTGAAGGTGACTCGTCAACTCTCGCGCTGCTGCGGAAGCCAATTCCGGCGTCGGCGCATCGACAACCGCCAAAGTGGACTGGAAATTGCCGGGAAATTCACGCTCGAAGGCAGCCTCCCGCTGCCGCCAGGGCAGGTCCTTGGAAATGAGCTTGTTGATGTCCGTGTCGATCGCGAAATGGCTGGCCGCATAAACGCTCGAAAGGATCGCGCTCACCATCACCACGGCAATCACAAGCCACGGAAATCGCGTACAAAATCCAACCAGACGGGCAACTGCTGTTTTAAGCATCAGGAGATAAACACCATTTTACGCGCTACGCTTGTGATTAGAGCGTGGCCGAAACCGCGGGCCGCGGGCCGGGAACTATTGCAAGCGGCGCTAATTATCCGTCATCGAATGCCTTTTCGAGGCGAATGAATGACATGCCCGTGGGGGGGCAGGCCGCTGAAGCGCTACGAAAAGGGCCTCAATCCGCCCCACCGCGCGCTTCCTTCAGTAAGGGTGAGTTCCGCATGACAGCAGCACATTCATTGTCTGCCACCCAGACCTGCCCGCTTCTGGACACGTTGCAGACTCCCGCCGACTTACGTCGACTCCAACCTGACCAACTGCAGCAAGTTGCCGATGAACTCCGGAGCGAGACAGTCAACACCGTCGCAGTCACGGGTGGCCATCTCGGGGCGAGCCTGGGCGTGATCGAACTCACCGTGGCGTTGCACTACGTCTTCGACACCCCTCGTGACAAGCTAATCTGGGACGTTGGGCATCAGGCTTACCCGCACAAGATTTTGACCGGGCGCCGCGACCGTATCCGCACCTTGCGGCAGGTCGGCGGTCTTTCCGGCTTCACCAAGCGCGCCGAGAGCGAGTACGACTGCTTCGGCGCCGCGCATTCTTCAACATCGATTTCCGCCGGGCTCGGCATGGCGGTCGCGCGCGACCTCGCCGGCGAAGACCACAACGTGATCTGCGTGATCGGCGACGGCGCGATCTCGGCCGGCATGGCGTATGAAGCCATGAACAATGCCGGCGCGCACGGGCGGCGTCTGATCGTCATCCTTAACGACAACGAAATGTCGATCGCGCCGCCGGTCGGGGCGATGTCGTCCTATCTGACACGATTGCTGTCGAGCCCCGCGTACATGCAGCTGCGAGACATCGGCAAACAGGTTGCCGAGCATCTACCGCCATTCCTGAAAGAACGCGCGCTGCGCGCGGAAGAATTGGCGCGCGGATTAGTGACGGGCGGAACGCTCTTTGAAGAGCTCGGCTTCTATTACGTCGGCGTGGTCGACGGACACGACGTCAACCAGCTCGTGCCGATCCTGCGGAATGTGCGTGACGCGAAAGAGGGGCCCATCCTCGTTCACGTGCGTACGCAGAAGGGGAAAGGCTACGCGCCGGCTGAAAATTCCGCCGACAAGTATCACGGCGTGGTCAAGTTCGACGTTGCGACTGGAAAGCAGACGAAATCGACGTCGACTGCGCCTTCCTACACCAAGGTGTTCGGCACCTATTTGGTGAAAGAGGCGCAAAAGGACGATCGTATCGTCGGCATCACTGCCGCAATGCCGAGCGGCACGGGGATCGACATTTTTGCAAAATCCTTTCCACAACGAGCATTCGATGTCGGTATTGCCGAGCAGCACGCTGTGACGTTCGCGGCAGGATTGGCGACGCAAGGCTTCAAACCGTTCTGCGCCATCTATTCCACGTTCCTGCAGCGTGCATACGACCAGGTCGTGCACGATGTGGCGATTCAGCGCCTGCCGGTCCGCTTTGCGATGGACCGTGCAGGCCTCGTCGGAGCCGACGGACCGACGCATGCCGGCTCGTTCGACGTGACCTATCTTGGCTGCCTGCCGGGCTTCGTGATCATGGCCGCAGCCGACGAGGTCGAGCTCGCGCACATGGTCGCCACCGCCGCGCAGATCGACGACCGGCCGTCCGCCTTCCGCTATCCGCGCGGCGACGGCTTGGGCCTCCCGCTGCCCGAGCAGGGCAGCCCGCTCGAGATCGGCAAAGGGCGCATCGTGCGCGAAGGCTCGACGATCGCCCTGCTATCATTCGGCGCCCGTTTACCCGAATGCATGAAGGCGGCGGACATGCTCGCGGCACAGGGAATGTCAACCACAGTCGCGGATGCCCGCTTTGCAAAACCGCTGGATTCCGATTTAATCCTGCGTCTTGCGCGTAACCACGAACTGCTGATCACCATCGAAGAAGCGGCGATCGGCGGTTTTGGTGCGCAGGTCCTTCAGCTTCTCGCCGAACAGGGCGCGCTCGAGCAGCCCGGCTTCAAGGTGCGTTCGATGATCCTGCCTGACATGTTCATTGATCAGGATTCCCCGACCGCGATGTACGCGCGCGCCGGGCTCGATGCCAACGGCATCGTGGCCAAGGTGTTCGAGGCGCTCAATGTCGCGCCTGGCCTGCAACCTCTGTTGCCGGTCGGGGCTCGCGCCG
>Ga0207766_1000309_pt1 | contig 10108 bp, 8 predicted proteins | sample LuqExpMetageno68_FD_187825 | JGI IMG/M metagenome (GOLD analysis project Ga0207766, IMG submission 187825) | Tropical forest soil microbial communities from Luquillo Experimental Forest, Puerto Rico - Sample 68 (SPAdes) | ecosystem: Environmental > Terrestrial > Soil > Tropical forest ...
AGCTACAATGCTCAAGACGACTCTGGCTGAACGCATCCTTAAAACAGCCGCTAAAGGCGAACGCAATCGCGAACGCTTGCTGGATGTTGCACTTCGCGACCTTGCTGCCTGACCTACTTTTTCAAGCTGAAAGCCGAATCGCAGTGTCCGCTTTGGGTCAATAGCCGCCATTAGCCCGTGCCGCGTCTAGGTCCGCTCTACCACTCACAGCAGGCGTGGCCGGCCTTAGGCCGAGATGGGCCGACAGCGGACATTGCAAATTTACACACGCACACACGTTCGTATAGCTTTGCGAGTGGCTGAGAGTGCTGGGGGCGCACGCGGACGGCGCAACCCTTTCGTGACCGAATAGAGATTGCACATCAGTCCATGTTAGCTAAGAATCCCAACTGCCCGAGACGCAACAATTGCGATTGTGGTCAAAGAAATCGATGCCTCGGCCATCATCAGAAGCTTTGCTCTTGCCGTAAGCGGGAACGTATCGGCGGGAGAAAAAGCAGTCGCATTCGTGAACGCCAAGAACAAATAGTCGATAAAGCCCGGTGACCAATTTACCCACTCCGGGTTCTTCAGGATTGGTTGTTGCTGAGTGAACAGAAAATCGATCTGCGGGTGCTTCACCAGGCCACGGCCGGTCGGACCACCCCGGTCTAGCGCCCAGTACCAAAGCGCAAAGATCACAACGTTCGTCAGCCATATATTGACAGCGTCTAAAAGAAGAGTTCTACCCGCCGCCGCATGGCCTGCCAAAATAGCTTCGATTAAGCGCCCCAGAGCCCCTAAGTTCATAAGGGTGACAATAGCCGTCAACCCGACAGCCAGTACTCGAACGCCTCGGCGCGCTTTTCCGACCTGTAGCCAATGGTCGCTGGTGGTCGCTCCCGTAGCTCTTTTCTGTGTCCATGCGGTCCCGACGGACAAGAGAATCAACAGCGCGAACTCAAATGATGGCGCGAGCCATCTTGGGCCGAGTGTCAGGTCGTTGACGAACCCAAGCTGCAAAAGAATGACAACGAGGATAGCGATCCGCGCCAGCCAAAAGTCGTAAGCTCGCGTTGTGGGGGTCTGGTGCGGTTTCTGGATGTTTCGGGGAGGATGAGGCGTCGCGGCCATGTGCTTGAACTACCCTGCAGCACGCTTCCTACACGGGGGAGGCTCGAACATAATCACGATCCGGCGCGAACCGCATTGCGGACATTTCAGGCGGCTCTCGAGCGAGGACGGCGGAAAAAGGCGGCGCCGCATTATCGCCCCCAAGGCTTGGAAGCGGCATCGTACCAACTAGCGCCGGTGAGTTGAAAGGGCTTCAAAATATCCGCTCTGGGTCATTGCCGGCTATCAGCGCATTATCGCGTAGCATTAGCAGACGTGGCCGGAGCAGACGTAGCCGGCGCGCCACCGCCTTAGGCCGACATGGGCCAAAAGCAGACTCATGCAGCGCAGCAGATATCGTCTTTATTCGATCACCTCGTCGGCTAGCAGCAAGAACGATTCTCGAACCGACAGGCCAAGCGCCTTAGCCGTCTTCAGATTGACGACAAGTTCGTACTTTTCAGGTGATTGCACGGGCAGATCCGCCGGCGCTTCGCCCTTTAGAATGCGGTTAACGTATGAGCTTGAACGCCGGAGGATATCGGCGGTATCGGGCCCATAGGACATCAGACTTCCCTCAATGACGAATTGCCTATAGGGCGAAATCACCGGCAACCGGACCTCATCCGCCGCTTTCATGATTGCGCCGCGGCTGGCGAGGATGAAAGGGTCTGCCGCAGCGATCAAACCGCTGCCTGGCTCGCGTCCCAATTTGGCGATTGCCAATTCAGCTTCAGCAGCGCTCCGCACAGCGACTGCCTTCACCTCTACCGACGCCTTACGCGCCGACGCTTTATATGACCGAAGAAAAGCATCGTAGTAGGGGGTCGTATCCGGGTTAAAAATCAAAGCGATCTGCGACAGATCGGGTTTGACGTCGCCGAACAGGTCGACCCACTTACCAAGTATTTCAGGTTCGATGAATGCGAACCCAGTGATATTGCCCCCTGGGTGCGCGAGACTCGAAACGAATCCTTGACCGACTGGATCGTTCAACGGCGCAACTACAATTGGGATAGTGCTTGTCGCCGAGCGCAGCGCCGCAACAACCGGAGTGCCATTTGCGACCATGACGTCTGGCGCTAGCTTGATCAGCTCAACCACATACTTATCGATCAACTCGGGATTGCTCCCGGCAAACCGGTATTCGATCTGAACGTTGTGCCCTTCGATCCACCCTAAATCGCGCATACCTAGCCGGAATGCCTTGGTGCGGCTGATCCCTTCTGGGTCCTTTTCGCCGAGATCAAACAGCACGGCGACACGCCGCATCCGCTCCGGATGCTGCGCGTGAACTGCGAGCGGCCATAGCGCCCCAGCACCGACAAGTGTGATGAACTCGCGCCGTCTCATTGCCTTCCCTGAGGCGAAGGACAGGCAATCGTACCGATTTACTTCAGCGACAATGCATAAAATCGCCGTTAAGTATCAAACCCTATGTCCGCTTTGGGTCATTGGCCGCCATTAGCTCGCCCCGCGTCTAGGTCCGCTCTGCCCCTCAGAGCAGACGCCGTTTGCAAGTTCGGCTTGGGCCGAGACAGGCCACAACCGGTCACCCGTCCTCCCTGTAAAGTGGCCATCGCACTTTAAATACCGACCAGCTACATTGTTGTCCCTTACTCTCGCGAAGCAGTCGGAGAACAGACTCCGTAATATGATGAGGTGGTCCCGAGTTCTTTGTTCGATTGAGTTGGAATTAGCGCAACTTCTGGCGAGCGCGATTTGCTGTGGAGCTGCCGGTCTCGACAATAACTATGGGACGGTGCCCTCTAATATCGAACATTATCTGTGCAGGCTGGTTGCGGCCTATCCTACAGTCGTTGACCACTTTGATTCTCGATTCTTGTATATGAAGAATGGGACAAGGTATCCGATTTCAGATGGGAATACGCATAAGACATTCAGCGAGTTGCTCGCGAGACCGGATATCGACGACATGTTCTACGCTAATTATCCGGCAGGCGAGGCTCCGACACAACCAGGCAAAAATGTTGACCCGGGTAGGGTCCGCTTCACGCCCCTATTTGTCGCGATGTACGGAGATTGCAAAAAAAGGCGAGGTAGGAAATCGGCTTCGCACGATAAGGTGGCTTCCCCGGCACGGCGGACAATCCGTTCAAGTTACCCGAGTAAACGGTGTCGATCGGGCTTTGGAGGCCGTATCCGAAGAGATCGATCAGCTTGCACTCAACATCGCTACATATGCGATTCCAGTTGCTGGCACCTACAAGTGTCGTTTTGTTGCAGGGACAAACAACCGGTCGATGCATGCCTATGGTGCTGCTGTCGATTTGAACGTCAAGCAGTCGAATTATTGGAGATGGCAAGGCCGTCTAGCGCATCCGGTATGGCAAAACAGAATTCCGTACGAGATCGTGAAGATTTTCGAGAAGCACGGTTTCATTTGGGGAGGTCGCTGGTACCATTACGACACCATGCACTTTGAGTATCGCCCTGAGTTAATCGAAAGCAGGGCGCAGTAGCGGCTGTCAATGTCGGTCTGAGCAATGCCGGGACTGGCTGCTCGCGCCCATCTCATGACGGCCCCCAGGGGGGCATCGTCGCGAGATTGGACGTCAGATCGGCGGTCCTGACCCGACCGTCGGCGTTGCCATCTTCGTCGATGTCAACGTCGGACCAGACGCCGGATTGTACGAGAATTCTGATATTGGCGTTTCGCGGGACGCGAGTGTCAGATTTGCATCCTCGAGAATTCCCGTTGTTTTCCTGAACGACTGGCGTTGTGCGGATAGCGAAGCGGCGCTGGTCGAAAATCTTCTGGTTCCGGCTTTTGTCTACTTCTCCCGTTCCCCACGCGCCGATGCCGGACGCGTTGGGGTTCTGTAGGTTGGTATCGATATCGAGCCCAGTTGAGCATTTTCCGGGCGCCCCAAACCAGCGTCGGTCAACTTGGTTTTGAAACATGTGCCACTGTCCACTGTTATAGAAATCGACGGTTTCTTCGTGTGACCGCGATGCGGATATCCAATTGTACACCGCGAGTTTCTCCTGGCGGAGAATCCGGTTGACGAACCCGTTTCCGTAGATTCCAATCGCATAATGGCTCCCGACCGTCCGCCCGATGATACGAAAGTACTCGATAACGGGGTCCACGGTGGCGCGGGTCACGTTGAAGTCAACGCCGAAGTAGATTGCAGATCCTTCGGGCTGCCCGACCAACTTGGCCTGATCCAGGGCGACCTTTGCATCGGCTGTTGCTTCCGCCTTTGCCGACCCGGTATCCTCTAACCCTTTTAGAAATTTCTCAGGCAGGTCATTTCGATACTGGTAGAGGGAAACGATCGAAAGGCCATGTCTGATCAACAAAGCCGGCTCGCGGACTCCATCAATCATATTGCCATCAGAGGCCATTACCTTCTCGTGCAGCCACGGCTGTGGCTTTCGCGCGAAAAATCGCACCACAACCTTCACATTCTGGGCCGCCAATTTCGACGCGACTCGTGCCGCGTTATGCGGCGTGTCGATAATGGCGATGCTTGCCGGATCGTTGGGTTGTCCGATCGCCGAATGAGCCGGCAGCAAAGCGCTCGCAAGCACACCCGTGCTGAATGTTCGTCTCGATACGATCGACATTGCCCCCGAAGCCCTGCTGCCCGATGTTCAGTACTTTTCCTGCGCTTTGACCTCGCCGAACTTGGCCAGCGCCCGCTCGAATGTATCATTGAAGAGCCACATCGAGTTAAGAATTTCGCGCATGGTCGCGGATGTCTTCGCCCGGTCGGCTTTTCCGAAAGCAAACATGCTATTGTTGCGCAGATATCCCATGATTCGTGGCTCGGAAATTCTGTAATTTAGCAGGTTGCCCGAATTGAGCGCGGCTTTGGCCGGACTGGGAATTATCTGGATAAGCTCAAAAAATCGCATTTGGTCGATCGGGTCCGGCAGTGCCTTAATGATCGCCGGTATTTTCGGAAAAAGGTCGGCGTGCGCATTCATGAGGCCGTTCCTCACGGCAGTCCAGTGATTGTACCGCTGATCCGACTTGCCGACCCGTGCTTCTTCCTTGTCGTCGCGCGCGTTCAGCTTGGGATCGAGGGCCGCAACGGACTTCTTGATGGCCCCCCATTTTTTCCGGCCATTTTTATCCTCGGACACCCCTGTCTGGAAACTTCCTTTGTAGGAGTTCGATCGCGCATTGCCGATGTTTTGATGGCCGTCCGTCTCGGCAAAGAAGACACCGAGACTGATGCGCCCTGCTGCCTCGGCATGCGCTGCATCGAGGCCCTTGATCCGTGCAATAGCGTTCCCGAGGTCGACAACATCTCTAAATGGCGTCTCCGAGCTCTGCGCATTGACGGGTGGCGCCTGCATGATGCGAAAAAGCTCTTTGTACTCGTCGAACAGCGGCTCATTATCGGCATCGAAATACGCCGGAGGAATTTTGTATTTATTCGGCCTGCCGATTTTGGAAGGCAGCGCGTCGGTCAGGTCCTTGTAAGCGCCCATCATGGCGACGCGCGCAAGATAGAGCGCCTGTCCCGGCACGTCCGGCAGCCTTTGATTGGAATTGATCTGTGCGCGTCGCTCGCTCAGGATCGACTTGAAGTCCTGCAGTGTTTTGTTATAGGCATCGAGCACATCCGACTGCGATTTTGTGAGTGCGGGTTGAGCCAGCGCGACAGACACGAAACCCGAATTGCCAATAGGACCCGAAAGCCCCGCAAGATGTGCGAGACTGCACAATCCGATGGCGGCCAATAAACGAGGATAAATCGGAATCCGCACGGGCTCCTCTCTAAAGTGTCAGCCCTTCACGCGACTACAGCATGGATTTGCGCGTTGCGAAACGGGTACGATGACGTGGTGCATGGCAGCGAGCCTTCCCTGGTACACGACTGCGCTCGCGGTATGCTCAGATTGAGCGCTCCGCAATATCGGTTCCGGCAAATGATCGTGCAGATTTACGAGACCTCTACACCCGAGGAAGCCCGGGCGTTAGGCGAAATTGGAGTGGATCACATAGGCGTTCTGGTGGGCGACGGATCGTTTCCGCGCGAGCAGTCGGTTGATAAGGCGCGACAAATTCTTTCTGCGCTCCCGAATTCATCGAGAGGCTCCGTGCTGATCCTTTCCCCTATCGTCTCGCTCATTGAGCAGATTGCTCGCGACTTAAGGCCCTCAATCCTACATCTCGGCGCCTCGACAGATCTGCTGAAGCCGCCAGCCGTCGCGGCACTGAAGGCACGATTGCAGCCTGACGTCCTCATGCGCAGCATTCCCGTTGTGGATGAGGCGAGCTTATCCATTGCGAAGAGCTACGAAGGCCTTGCCGATATCTTGCTGCTAGATAGTCATCGGCCCGGCGATACCCAGATCGGAGCTCTCGGTGTGACGCACAGTTGGGCTCTCGATAGGAAGATCGTCGAAAACACACGCACACCAGTCATTATGGCTGGCGGCCTTGGACCGGATAACGTCTTGGAGGCCATCGACATGGTCGGACCAGCGGGAGTCGACTCAAAGACCAAGACAGATAAGACCGGGAGCCATTCTAAAGATTTGGCAAAGGTGAAGCGCTTCGTCGAACTCGCCAAGTCGTGCGCCCCTGCGCCTTGCTAAGTATCGCGTTATTCTGGTGGAGACGCCACAGTTCGGACCACATTTGTGCGCGAGCTGTACCCTCTATTCAGAGGGCGACGGCAAGTTTGGCCGCATGCGGTCCTCAATGGAGTCACCAATGACAAACCGACTCTATCAAATAGCTGTCGCGTTCTTTGCTTGCACCACTGCGAGGTCATCATCGGTCGCATCCAAGCGGCCGTGGGTCGAATGTCCTCGTGCCGTCACTGGACGCAATCCTGATCGAAGAGCATGATCAGAACGTCAACGCGCTTGGCATCAAGGGCGTCGGCGAAATTGGCATCACCGGCTCAGCGGGTGCGGTCGCGAATTCCGTATGGCATACTAGGGAATACGCCCGCGGAAATTTGCGATCACGTTGGATCGCCTCATCGAGACTCAATAGTCAGACGCAATCACCGGCTCGCCGGGTCATACGGTGAAACACAGAACTAAGCGATCATGCCGCCACGCTATTACACGGGCCCCATCTCCGATCACTTCGACGGTGTACGTTTTTTCGATCCGCTCGGGGTGGCTGCAAGAAGCAGACGTGACCTGTTGCGCTGGTTGGTCGATCGTCGCCGACGCGGCACGAGAGCGAAGTGGCCGGCACGGGCGCCCTCACCGTACGCTGACTGTCCCCCAGCACGAGTCGATGGCCCGAGCTGGCGGATTTCCTATGTCGGCCACGCCAGCTTTCTAATCCAGACAATGGGTCTAAATATCCTGCTCGATCCGGTGTGGTCGAAGCGAGCGTCGCCTTCACGCTTCATTGGGCCAAAGCGGGTCAATGAGCCGGGAATTGTGTTTGCCGACCTGCCGCCTATCGATCTCGTGCTGGTGTCGCACGGCCACTACGATCATTTGGATGTCCGTACCTTGTCGCGGTTGGCGGCCACGCATCGGCCGCGCGTGATCACACCACTCGGCAACGACGTCATCATGCGAACTTACGATCCGGCCATTGCCGCGGAAGCCTACGACTGGGACGATCGGATCGAGATTGGAGGCAGAATTGCGATAACCCTCGTTGCCTCACGTCATTGGTCGGCGCGCAAGTTGTCGGACCGCAACCTGGCACTATGGGCCTCGTTTGTGATCGAAGCACCCAGTGGACGTATTTATTTCGTCGCCGACTCCGGCTACGGCGACGGTCACTATTTTCGCCATGCACGAGAGCGTCACGGCCCATTTAAACTGGCGATTCTCCCGATCGGCGCTTATGAGCCGCGTTGGTTCATGCGCGACCACCATATGAATCCAGCCGAGGCAGTCCAGGCATTAACCGATTGCGGAGGCGCAGTCGCGCTCGCCCATCATCACGGCACATTTCAACTAACAGACGAAGCCATTGATGCGCCGTATCTCGCTCTGAACGAGGCGGTGCAGGCCGCGGGCATTTCGCCCGAGCGTTTCCTGGTGTTGCGACCTGGGCAGGTGTGGCAATTCTGAATCCGACCGGGCTGATCGTGGTCATGATCAAATCCGCCGGATTTGGCACGTCGCAATGAAGGTCGATGTCGTCATTTTTCGTTCAATTCCGCCTGTTCAACCCCTCTGGGTGTGAATCCCTCTTGCAACCGGAGCCAGCATCTGTGAGAAATTCGCATGCTCAATATCGCGGTGGTAGGACTTGGCCGATGGGGACAGACGATCCTTACCGCGGTGCAGGGAAAGAGCGACCGGCTTCACGTCGTTCACGGCGTGAGTAAGGAGCCGGAACTCGCACAACCGCTGGCGCGCAGCTACGGTTTCCGCATGTCCACCGATCTGCAGGACGCGCTCACCGATCCGGGGGTGCAAGCCGTCCTGCTCGCCACACCTCACTCGCTGCACGTTGAACAGATCAGAATGGCCGCTTCGGCAGGAAAGCCGGTCTGGTGTGAAAAGCCGCTCGCGCTCACGCGGGCGGAGGCCGCACGCGCTATTGCTGCCACTCAAGCTGCAGGAGTGCCTCTCGCCACCGGTAACAACAAGCGGTGCTTCGCGTCGATGCGTGAGCTCGCGCGCATCGTCCGCAGCGGCGAGTTGGGCGAGATCTTACACATCGAGGGGCATTTTTCGAATGAACATAGCACGCGCGTAGCGGGCGGCTGGCGCGACGATCCGGCCGAGTCGCCCGGCGGAGGGATGACCGGCGCGGGATTACATATTCTCGATGCCTTCGTGAACCTTGGGGGCCCTTTGCGCAGCGTGCACGCGCGCACGGTAACAAAAAAGCCGCCGCCGGACCCTCGCGATGCAGTTGCTGGTCTTGTCGAATTCAAAAGCGGCGCTACGGGGCTGTTTGCAACAGTGCGCGCCGCACCAATGTTTTGGCGCGTTCACGTGTTTGGCACAACCGGTTCTGCCGAGGCGCGCGGAGAGAACGAGTTGATCGTGACCAAAATTGGCGGCGCGACAGAACATCGTTCCTTCGAGCAGGTCGACTCGCTGCGTGTGCTGCTGGAGCGCTTCGCCGATGCGGTCGAGGGCAAGGCTCCCTTCCCGGTCACGCCGTCGCAGATGCTGGACGTGATCAGCGCATTCGAGGCTGCGCTAACGTCGATGCTAGAGGACCGCTCCGTGGCAGTGGCGTAACCGATCGAGCCTTGGAACGCCTACGCCCATTGGTCTTGCCCGTCTGCGGGCTCAACACGATGCTTGTGTGACAAGGTCATGTGAAACGTTGGGAGGGGGCACTTTGAGGATTTTAGCAAGCTGTCTTGCGGCGCTAACCGTTGCGATAGCGCTCGTCAGTCCTGGGCGGGCGCAAGAATATCCACAACAACCGATACATTTCATTGTATCGTTCGGGCCCGGAGGCGGCGCGGATATTATCGGGCGCATTCTCGCCGATGCTATGCAACGGAAACTCGCCAAGCCGGTGATCGTCGAGAACAAACCTGGGGCCGGTGGAATCATCGGCAACGACATCGTCGCAAAAGCCCGTCCCGACGGCTACACCCTCGGAATCATGACCGCTGGGCAAATCATCGCTGCGGCAACCCGCAAGAGCATGCCTTATGACACCAACACTGCCTTTGCTCCGGTCACGCAGGTCGCAACAGCAAGCCTGCTGATCGCAACCCGACCGGATTTTCCGGCCAACAATGTCAAAGACCTTATCGCGGAGGCCAAAGCGAATGCCGGCAAAATCATCTTTGCAAGCCCCGGCTTTGCCGCAACACAACATTTCGCCGGCGAATTATTCAAGCAAACTGCCGGGATCGAGTTGCTCCACGTACCGTACAAGACAACTCCGGAGGCTCTCAACGCTGTGATCGGTCACCACGCGGACATCCTGTTCGATACTGTTTCCGCGTTGATCGGGCAGGTGAAAGCGGGACAACTCAAAGCACTGGCGGTCACCGGAAAGGATCGCTTCCCGCCAATCCCTGATGTACCGGCCGCAGCAGAATCCGGCGCGCTGCCTGGTTACGACGTGACCACC
>Ga0207766_1000310_pt1 | contig 10083 bp, 7 predicted proteins | sample LuqExpMetageno68_FD_187825 | JGI IMG/M metagenome (GOLD analysis project Ga0207766, IMG submission 187825) | Tropical forest soil microbial communities from Luquillo Experimental Forest, Puerto Rico - Sample 68 (SPAdes) | ecosystem: Environmental > Terrestrial > Soil > Tropical forest ...
CCCCGCCGATGCCGACGAGCAGCGGTCCGGTGGGATCGACGCGCACAACCTCGCCGCCACGCTCGAACTCCCAGGGCGACATCGTCCCGCTACTGAAGCGGCCACGCAAGCAGGCGTGGTCGAGAAGGTCGCGCGGATGCATGGGCCGGCCGCGGCGATCGAGATATGCGCGAGCGGCGGCCGTTGCGAAGCGCTGAACGCGAGGGCCGATCGGTACCGCGATCATGTCTTGCTCCAGCCGCTCGCCGTAGCGAATGCCGGCGTCGCAATGCGCCGCGATCACGTCAACGAAGCTCTCCTCGGGGATCACCTCCAGCCGAATGTCCGGATAAGCGGCGAGGAACGGCGACACGATAGTCGGCAGCACGAGCCGCACCGCGCTGATCGGGACATTGAGCCGGAGCGTGCCGGCGGGCCGGTCGCGGAAGCTGTTCACCACGTCGAGCGCGGCTTCCACCTCAGACAATGCCGGTCCGATCCGGTCGAGCAGGCGTTTGCCGGCCTCGGTCGGCACAACGCTTCGGGTCGTCCGATGCAGCAGCCTGACGCCGAGCTTCGCCTCCAGGCGACGAACGGCCTCGCTCAGCCCAGACGCACTGCTGCGGCTGGCGCGCGCGCCTTCGCGAAACCCTCCGGCCCGAGCCACCACCACGAACGCGTTCAGATCACCCAGATCGACGGCCATCGTTCGCATTCCCGCACAGGCTGTTGGAATTATGCCGGATTATCGTACATGGCGCCACGGCCTAGGTTGGACCTCGAAGCGAACGGTCGCTGTCGCCTCGAGCGGAGATCGCCATGTTGCAGATTGACCAACCCGGCACTTTCACCCTCGGCTGCCGCATCGTGCAGCGGCTCGGCTACGGCGCTATGCAACTCGCAGGGCAGGGAGTGTTCGGCCCGCCCAGGGATGCCGCCGAGGCGCGCGCCGTGCTGCGCGAGGCGGTTGAGCGTGGCGTGAACCACATCGATACCAGCGACTTCTACGGCCCGCACATCACCAACCGGCTGATCCGCGAGGCGCTGCACCCCTATCCCGACGATCTCGTCATCGTCACCAAGATCGGCGCCCGCCGCGGCGAGGACGCATCCTGGATACCCGCGATGTCGTCCGCAGAATTGATCGCGGCGGTGCACGACAACCTGCGCAATCTGCGCCGCGACGTCCTCGACGTGGTCAACCTGCGGAGCATGTTCGGCCATACCGAGGCTGGCGAAGGCTCGCTCGAGGAGCCGCTTGCTGTACTGGCTGACCTCCATCGCCAGGGCCTGGTGCGGCACGTCGGCTTGAGCAACGTCACACCGACGCAGATTATGCAGGCACGGCAGGTGTGCGACATCGTCTGCGTGCAGAACTTCTACAATGTGGCCCAGCGGTTGGACGATGACTTGATCGACGATCTTGCGCGCGACGGCATCGCCTATGTGCCATTCTTTCCGCTCGGCGGGTTCACGCCGCTGCAGTCGTCCACCTTGTCCGATGTGGCACAGCGTCTCGGCGCCACGCCGATGCAGGTCGCACTCGCCTGGTTGCTGCGCCGTGCGCCCAACATCCTCCTCATCCCAGGCACCTCGTCGCTGGCGCATCTGCGCGAGAACCTGGCCGCGTCCGAGCTTCAACTGCCCGACGATGTCGTCACGGCACTTGATGGGATCACAGCAAGCGTCGGCTCGACGAGCGCCTGACGTGAGGATCAGACCGTTGCTCGGATGCGCTCACACGCAGCGCCGGCATCGACGCCACGATGGCGCGCCGTGAAGCTTCCGCTGCGCTGGCCGTCGGCGGAAGCGGAAGGCAGAAGCGGCGGCCTGAGAGCATAACTCGCGAGCAAACAGAGCCCCGGCCAATGGCCGGGGTTTTGTTTGTCGGATGTCTGGATCCGCTACCGACCTTACAAAGAAAGGCCGCACCGGGGGTAGGTGCGGCCTGTCATTTCTATGATGAAGCGCCTGGACTGGGGGGTAAGGTGGGGTGGGGGATCCAGGGCGCTCTTATGAGCAGCATATAAATACCGAGGCCAAAATTGGAAGACCGAAGGGAAGACTTTTTAGGGATGCCTCAAGGTCTCCTCAATCGTTCAACGAGAGCGCGAGTCTTCGGCAGTTGTGCCGCCAGGTATTCGGCCAGCGGCGCATCACCATCCTCGCGCGCAGTCGCCAGAGCAAGCTCGATCTGCGACAGTGCTGTGTTTGCTGCTCGTGCATCGCCAGTCCGCTCGGCAAGCACCGTCCGCGCAACCGGCGGATGTCGCCCATAGGTCCGTTCTAGTCGCCAGAGCAGATACGTCGCACATCAAAGACTTAGTCCGAGTTGGGCCAGGAGGCGACATTGCCGCTACATACCGCGCGAATTAGGATACTAATTCTTTTGAACCAAGAGATTACGGCCCAACCGAGCAAGCCACAATGGCGACGGGAGAATGATCATGTCGGAGACGGCAGTCAGCGCCCCTGAAATCATCGGCATAAGCAAGCGCGAAGGCTTTCTCGCCAAGCAGCTCTACGTCATCTTTACGAAGCCAACCGATGGGATCAAACCCGTGATGGACAATCTCAAGGAGCATCTTGCCTTTCAAATTGAGCTTGAAAAAGAAGGCACGATGTTCGCCGCCGGCCCGAACTGGACCGATGACGAGAAATCGTGGGAAGGCGACGGCATGGTAGTGGTTCGTGCCAAATCGCTTACTGAGGCAAAACAAATAGCCGCGCGGGATCCGATGCACCAAAGCGGCGCGCGAAAGTTTACCGTGCGACCATGGTTCGTCAACGAAGGTACGATTGCGGTGCGTCTGAATTACTCCAAAGGCACTTTCGAAATGACCTAGGCGACCATGCTGGGGCGTCGACAAAATAAAGCGCGCGTGGGATGCCGAGCGGGATGCGACGTCGCGCGCAATGCGCGTTACCCAATCTACAACGTGCGGATATCTTAAACGGGGGGCGAGCGGATGCCGCCGTCACGCCGCGCGCTCAATGCCGATGATCTGTATGCGCTCACGCAGGCACAGCGTGCGGCCGATCAGCCGCGCGCCATCTGCGCGGCGCTGGAAACGCTCAGCGCCGAGGTGATCGGGCATCGGCTGTTCACGGTCATGCGCCTCGACAGCGCGCGCTCCGAGGTGCAGCGCATCTACAGCAATATGCCAGCGGCCTATCCTCCCGGCGGCCGCAAGCGGAAGAAGGCGACGGCGTGGGCCGATCACGTGCTGCGCGACATGAAGGTGTTCCTCGGCAGTGGGCCCGACGATATTCGATCGGTCTTTGACGACCATGAGACCATTCTCGGCCTCGGCCTCGGATCGGTGCTCAACATTCCCGTCGTCTACGCTGGCCGCTGTGTCGGCACGATGAATCTGTTGCACGAAGCCGGCTGGTATCGCGCCGAGGACGAGCATACGGGCGTGATGCTCGCCGCGTTCCTGATCGCGCCGCTGCTTGACGCAGCCGCCTAGCTTTTCGGCTTCAGCCACTGATCGATGCTCAAGCGCCCGGAGCCGGTCACGAACAGGAAGAAGAAGCCGCCGAGCATGGCCATTTTGTAAAAATTCATCTCCTGCGCGCACCGCAGCGCCGGTGAAGTCCCAGTAGCGGTGCGAGCTGAACGTCGCGACCAGCATGAACACGATTATGATGCCGGTGACATAGCGGGTGGCGAAGCCGAACAGGATCGCGAGACCGCCGAAGAATTCCACTGGCACCGAGATATAGGCCATGAAAGCGGGAAGGCTCGCTTTGTCGGATCGTTCCGCCGGCGAAGCAATCGAAGCCCTGCGCGTTCACCTCGTGAGGCTTGTGCGCCTCTTATCGCCCGATCGCATAGGCCTGCATCAGGCGTGGCGTCGCCGCGGCGATGACCATGCCGTCCTTGCGGCCGGCTGCACACACGCGCCCGAGCGACCACGGGCCTTGCACCAGCACTTCGTGTCCGCGACGCCGCAGCGCCGCGATCGTCTCCTCGCCGAAGCGGTCCTCGACCAGGAGCCGGTTCGGCTCGATGGTGCGCGGATAGAACGATTGCGGAAAATGCCGGCTGGTGAACAGCGGTAGGTCGATCGCGGCCTGCAGATCGAGGCCGTGGTGCAGGTAGCGTAAGAGCACCGCGAGCGTCCATTGGTCCTGCTGGTCGCCGCCGGGCGTTCCCATCGCGAGATAAGCCTCGCCGCCGCGCGTCACCAGTGTCGGGGTCAGCGTCGTGCGCGGCCGCGCGCCGGCGCGCACGGTCGAGGGGTGACCCTCCTCGAGCCAGCCCATCTGTCCGCGGGTCGAGATCGAGAAGCCGAGCCCGGGCACCGCCGGAGAGCTCTGCAGCCAGCCGCCCGAGGGCGTCGCCGCGAGCATGTTGCCGAAGCGGTCGACCACGTCGATATGCACGGTGTCGCCCCACTCGACCGGAAGCGGGGCAAAGGTGGGTTCACCGGTGCCGATATTGGCCGGCGTTTCCGCGCCGGCCATCGCCAGCACGCGCTGCATGCGCGCGGCGGCGCCCGGCAGATTGCCGGGGCGCATCTCGACCGAGGCCTTCTCCGTGACGAGCTTGCGGCGCGCCGCCGCGTAGTCGTCCGACAGGAGCGTTGAAAGCGGCACCTCTGCGACATCCGGATCGCCGTAGAACACCTCGCGGTCCGCATAGCCGAGCTTGAGGCATTCGACCAACGTGTGCACGAAACGCTCACCTGCGGGCGCCATCGCATCGAGATCGAAGCCTTCGATGAGCGCGAGCACTTCCAGCGCTACCGGACCCTGTCCCCACGCCCCGGTCTTATGCACCGTGACGTCGCGATAGCGACGCGACACCGTCTTTTCGGTGCGGGCGCGATAGCGCGCGAGATCGTCGCCGCGGAGAAGCCCGCCATTGTGGCGTCCCGTCGAGTCCATCAGTTCGGCCGTGCGGTAGAAGCGATCGATCGCCTCGGCGACGAAGCCGCGATAATAGGCGTCGCGGGCCTTTTCGATCTGCGCGTCGCGATCGGCGCCCGCCGACTGCGCCTCGGCGACGATGCGGCGATAGGTTGCGGCGATGTCGGGCGTGCGATGCAAGGTCCGCGGCCGCGGTACCTCGCCATGAGGCAGCCAGACCGCGGCCGAACTCGGCCATTCCGCGATGAAGAAATCCTTCGCTGCCAGGATCGAAGAGGCGACGCGCGGCAGCACCGGAAACCCGTTCTCCGCATAGGTGATGGCCGGCTCGAGGATATCGGCGAGCCGCCAGGTGCCGTGGTCGCGAAGCAGCAGCATCCAGGCGTCGAACGCGCCCGGCACCACGGCGGGCAGCAGACCCGTCCCCGGCACCTGCTTCAATCCGAGCTGCGCAAAGCGTTCCGGCGTCGCGTCTTGCGGATACGGTCCTTGTCCGCAAATGACGATGGGCTCCGGCGCCTCCGCCCGTTTGAGGATGATCGGCGCCTCGCCGCCCGGCCCGACCAGATGCGGCTCGACGATCTGCAGCACGAAACCAGCGGCTGCGGTGGCATCGAAAGCGTTGCCGCCGCGCTCGAGCACCGACATCGCGACCGCGCTGGCGATCCAGTGGGTTGTGGCGACGGCGCCGAAGGTGCCGCGCATTTCAGGGCGCGTGGTAAAATCCAAAGCCGTCGCCTGTTCCGTGCGTGCGGGTTCCCGCCAGCCTTACGCCGCGACAAGCGATCTGACAAATCGCGTTGATCGATCTGCCAAATTGAGCAACAAAGCCGCGAAACTCGATGCCGGAGAACCCTAATGACAGTGCCAACCCGTAGAGCCGTGGTGACAGGGCTTGGCGGACTTGTCGCCGCCGCCCCGCTGCGCTTCGCCTCCGCGCAGAACGCAGCCGATGCCGCCTATCCCACGCGCAACATCACCTTGATCGTGCCGTTCGCGCCCGGTGGATCGACCGACATCCTCGCGCGCCTCGTCGGCGGCCATCTGCAGCAGGCGTTCGGCCAGCCGGTGGTGGTGGAAAACCGCACTGGTGCGTCGGGCAATATTGGGACGGCGATGGTCGCGCGCGCGGCGCCGGACGGCTACACCTTCCTGTTCAATACCATGAGCGTGCACACGATGAACCACGCTCTGTTCGCCTCGATGCCGTTCGACGGGGTGAAAGATTTCTCGCCGATCGCCATGCTCGCTTATGTGACTAACACCATGGTCGTGCATCCGTCGGTGCCGGCGACGACGGTGCGCGAGTTCATCGATTATGCCAAGGCAAATCCGGGGAAGATCGCTTACGCCTCGGCCGGAGCCGGCTCGACCAATCATCTGTGCGGAGCGCTGTTCGAGAAGATGACCGGTGTGGAGATGGTGCACGTGCCCTATCGCGGCGGCGCGCCGGCGGTCACCGGCACGGTCGGCGGGCAGTGTCAGCTATTCTTCACCGCGGGCACGCAAAGTCTGCCGCATGTGAGGGCCGGCGCGCTGCGCCTGCTCGCCGTGACAGAAGGCAAGCGCTCGGAACTGCTTCCGGACGTGCCGACCGTAGGCGAGACCGTCCCCGGCTACGAGATGTCGGTGTGGTACGGCGCCTTCGGTCCCGCCGGCATGCCGCGTCCCATTGTCGACAAGCTCAATGCCGAGATCAGCCGCATCCTGTTTCTTCCCGACGTCAAGCAGAAGATGGCGGACATTGCCGTCGAAGTCGCTAAGCTGACGCCGGAAGAGCTCGGCGAACTGACGCGCAAGGACGCCGAGAAGTGGGGCCGCATCATCAAGGAACTCGGCATCACCGCGCAGTGAGCGCCGCGCCGGCAGGCTGAGGGCGACCTATTAGGAAACGTGGTCGTGACGGCCACTCGCAAAATTGTGTGGCTGCTCCCAGCGCGAGTCTTTTTTCAGCAGCAGAGAGCCGCCGGATTTTTAGTTTCTGGCGCCCCGACTCTGCCCCATCTGGTGAGCGAACGTACTAATCGGGCGTCCCGGCGCATCCAGTACAGACACGCACGTCTTCGGAAGTTCTCTCAGCACCGGATGACTCCGCTCGAGCGGAGCACGCGAAGTGATCTCGTTATCCAGCCCGCGCATGTGTTTCGAGAACCATTCATCGAGAGATTTACCGCACCCGTCGCCGTCGGGTACTGATTGCTGAGGCCGACACTCTGGAGACCCGGGAGGACACCTCAGTCGTACATGCATATGGTCGCGATGGCCGTACCAGGGCCTGACCTTTTCCATCCAATGCTGATCCTCTGGACGCTCAACCCGACAGAGTTCTTTCTTAATCACAGGGCTAACGAAGATGCGTTCTACATCCCGATCCTGAGCGGCGAGCTTGATGAGCGTCGCATCAGAGCTTTTCCATCTGGTCGGGTCCAGATGAGCGCCATCAGGCATAACCACACTCGCCATCGGTGTGGTGTCCGTCTCCGCCGCGCTAAAAGGCTGCGCCGGCATGGGGCTGAGCCAAATGTCCACGTCTAGTCCGATCTGGTGGCTTGCGTGGCCAGACGGGAGCGGACCGCCTCGTGGCTGCGACATGTCTCCTATCAAAATGCCCGGCCACTCCGTCCGCGAGGAAGCAACCGCCGCCAACCGCTCGATGAACTGAACCAGTTCTGGATGTCCCCAATATCGATTTCGGGAGACCCGCATAACTTGCCAATTTGGACCAATCAGCGGCAGCTCTTGTGCACCCGACAAGCAACCCTTCGGGTAATAGCCGATCGCTTGAGCTGCACCGCGATTAGGCGTCTGTACCAATGAAAACAACATACTCGCCGGCACCATATTTTTCGGAGATGCTACTGACGAACCGGGGCGGGCAGGTGGGAGTGGCACGTCAATTCGGCGTCTCGCCGAAGTAATTTGCGTGCGCCCTTGTTGAAGGCGAACCTGCTGACTTGGGACAGAACTCGAGCCGGCGCCCTCGATCTGCGCGAATGTGGCAGGTGGCGAGACAAAAAGAAGACCTATGCCCGCCACAAATGCTCGAAAAGCGATCCTCGCCCGACCCATAAAACGATCCTGCGATTTCGGTAACAGGGCGTCAACCGCTCGAGGCTTGCGCTGGAATCCCTAGCTTTTGGTAAAGAGGGCTGGAGAGGTCGGCTAAAGCTGACGGCCCGGCGAGGAGTAGGCGTCGTTGTTAGGCTGAATGGCTACGCCCTCGCGCGCTGGCGGAGGCCGCCCGCGCGCGAGGGCCTGTGACATAAAAGAAGCCGCGTGTTGAGCGACGCGGCTTCTCTTAGGATCAGCTGTGCCGTTGGCTATCTGCGTCCTGTGAGGCAGGGGTCACAGCTGATAGAAAGAAATAGGTGGGGCTTCTTGCGCGTCGTTCATTCCCGCTCCCCCCTTGAATGAGAAGCAAGGGTCTCGCTTCATTCGGGCAAACGTTGGCCGAGAATGTGGACAGTGCGAAGATTCACGGTGCGGTGGCACAAAAGCCTCAGCTTCATACCTTTCGAGAATTGTACTTGAGATTAAATGCCATGGGTTCAAGACTCCAACTCGGGTCCTCCCCGCGCCACGATTGGTCAGGCTCATCCAGCACTGCATTAAACAGGTTGTCTTTGGCGATGATCTCCAACAGCCTTTGCACGATCACTCTAGTAGATATTCCACGTTCTGCTGCTTCCCTTTCATACAGTTGGATTATTTCTGCATTAACGCGAAGGTTACGCCCGTTTTTGTTCCCAGCTTTATTCCCAGCTCTGCCATCTATTGTGCGTAAGCTGATTTTGCGCTGTGAGCAACGGACCTGTAGTGTTGACGCTTTGCAGCCGAGTTGCGCCGCAATCTGGCGCTTGTTCAACCCAGATTGGATAAGTCTCGGAATGGCAGCAAAGTGCTCTTCACTCAGGATCTTCTTAGTAGACATCGTTGCATCCTTTTCTGCGCCAGTTGGGCGCGCCGGATAGCTGAAGACAACCGTCCCGGTCTTTCGACCGAGGCCTCGCCCGCACACTGTCCAATAACGAAGGGGTTCAGCGCGCGGACCACTATGTCATCCTCCCGTTTTTGAAACTTTTGACTGTGATGGCCATCACACCGATGTAGGCAAAATCGGAACAGCAATAGAACATCCCAGCAACCCGAAACAAAAGAGCCCGCCAACTAGGCGGCCTCTTGCGCCTTACTGGCATCACACCGACGCAGGCGATCGGCGCAAAATCCGTTCTCAAGTGATCGACATCACAGCTAAAATCGCAGGTCAGGGGTTGAATGCCTATATGCCAAGCGATGGAGGGGTCCATGAAGGCAGTCCAAAAAGTCCGCAACTTGTTGCATCAGCCGAAGCCGATCGTGTCGGCAGGCGACAATCCGTTTAAGGCGCCCGACCGCGCGACTTTGAGCGTGATGCGTGAGCGCGCCGAGAAGATTGAAGGAGCGCGCCGGTATTGGGCCTGCCCCTTCTGAGGCTACGGCCGAACCCTACGAGGCACATAGCGCTTGCGGTCAGGTCCGCCAATGAAGCTAAAGCACTTCGGGAATGCCCTCGCCTCGGTCCGTCATGCGGATCAGTGACGGGACGCTCTGATGTGCAAAAGCCCCCGGCAATGGCCGGGATTTACTTGGATAAGATGTCAATCCACATCCCAGCAAGATGTCGATGCTTGTCCAATTCAGGTACTGGGTTTTCCAACCCCCACGGGGGGAGCACCCGAGTTGGAGCCTCGAACCCATGGCATTTAATCTCAAGTACAATTCTCAAACTTCAAATAGAAAGGTATGAAGCTGAGGCTTTTGTGCCACAGCACAGTGAATCTTTGCACCGTCCACATTCTCGGCCAACGTTTGCCCGAATGAAGCGAGACCCTTGCTTTTCATTCACAAGGGGGGAGCGGGAATGAACGACGCGCAAGAAGCCCCACCTATTTCTTTCGATCAGCTGTGACCCCTGCCTCACACGCAGGGCTGGACGCAGATAGCCAACGGCACAGCTGATCCCAAGAGAAGCCGCGTCGCTCTACGGCGCGGCTTCTTTATGCATACGGCAGCGGCAGTTCAAGGGAGCGTTCACTCGGCTTTTTCAGCTTGAGAAAAGTAGGTCAGGTAGCAAGGTCGCGAAGTGCAACATGCTCTCGCGCAGACATCGCATCGGAAAAAAAAGCGGCCCAGCGATGGGCCGCTGAGTCTCAGGGAGGGTAGAAACGATAGCTCACACCTCCACTT
>Ga0207766_1000312_pt1 | contig 10067 bp, 9 predicted proteins | sample LuqExpMetageno68_FD_187825 | JGI IMG/M metagenome (GOLD analysis project Ga0207766, IMG submission 187825) | Tropical forest soil microbial communities from Luquillo Experimental Forest, Puerto Rico - Sample 68 (SPAdes) | ecosystem: Environmental > Terrestrial > Soil > Tropical forest ...
CCTCGGACATGAGTACTCGAATTTAGCCCCGAGCGACCTCATCGTAGATCACAATGGAACCTAAATGTTATGCATTCAAGACGGCTTGTGTGAAAAGTCACAGCAGCGAATGCTGAATGAAACAGAAAGACCGCGTGGTGGTGTCTTCTTCCCTTTATCTCAGCTGAGCGCAAAACGTTGCCGATGAGGCTAACTTTAGTTACCGCTGCCATACTTATTCGAGGCGCCGTCTTCAGCTATTTGTGTAAAGACGCGGTTTGATCTAAATCATCAGCCCGAGCTGTAGAATTTCCATGATTTGACCGTTTAGGGCGTCGCGCAGCCGGCCGAAATGAAGCGGCATTCCGAACAAGCGAAGAACGAGGCCATGGCTCTTGCTACACAAAAATCGAATAAAGCCTCAAATGTAGTCGACGATCTAGCTAATCGCGCGCTCGCAATGCATGCGCGCTACCGCGGCAAAATCCAAACACAAGCCAAGGTTCCCGTAAGCAACCTGCACGATCTCGCAATTTGGTACACGCCGGGGGTTGCCGAGCCCTGCCGCGCGATCACGGTCGATCCGGAGTCGGCATTTGCTTACACAAATCGGGGCAACACGATTGCCATCGTCTCGGACGGTTCGCGCGTGCTTGGGCTCGGCGACATCGGTCCAGAGGCCGGTCTGCCGGTCATGGAGGGCAAGACCCTCCTCTTTAAGATGTTCGGCGGTGTGGATGCAGTGCCACTGTGCATTCGCGCACGTGACGCGGCCGATATTGTGCGCGCGGTTGAAATGATCGAGCCATCCTTCGGCGGGGTAAATCTCGAGGACATCGCCCAGCCAAAATGCTTCAAGGTTCTCGATGAGGCGCGCCACCGGGTTTCCATACCGGTCTGGCATGACGATCAACAGGGCTCTGCCACGGCAGTCCTGGCGGCCTTGCTTGCTGCCTTGGACGTCGTAGGTAAGCCACTCGATAAGATACGCATCGTGTTATTTGGTGTCGGTGCTGCAAATGTCGCTACCTATCGATTGTTGACTGCTTATGGCCTCGACCCGAAAGCAATCATTGCTTGCGATACGAAAGGTATTCTTCATGCTGGGCGGAGCGATATAGATCAGCAAAAAGCTGAATTTGTCGACAAATGGCGAATATGCCTCGAAAGTAACGGTGATAAGCGCCGAGGCGGGGCAGAGTTGGCATTCAGGGGAGCCGACGTCTGTATTGCGTTTAGTCGGTCCGGGCCAGATGTCATTTTCCCCGATTGGATTCGGACTATGGGGGCAAACGCAATCGTGCTCGCCTGCGCCAATCCAATACCTGAAATCTGGCCAGATGTTGCGCGCAACGCGGGCGCACAGATTGTTGCGACCGGACGCAGTGACTTTCCCAACCAGGTCAATAATTCGCTGGTGTTTCCCGGGCTTTTCCGTGGCGTATTGGACGTCCGGGCGCGCACAATCAGCAATGGCATGGCCATCGCCGCAGCCGAGGAATTAGTAGCTGCAGCCAGAGAAAAAGGTCTCAGCCCGGATCGACTCCTACCATCGATGGACGATTGGACGGCCGCGGCACGCGTCGCGGCCGCAACGGGCGTTGCCGCAGTCACGGAAGGTTTAGCACTCAATCCATTGGATCGAGATGAACTTGAGCGACGCGCACGCGACGCTATTGGCCAAAGCCGGGCATCGGTCGAGCGGCTGATTGAGGCTGGCCTCATCGCCGCTGTACCGCGTCCTCACACAATTTGACGCTCTCGAAACCACGAATGGTCACGACCTCTTGCGCGAGCGCTTCCGACAGGCCTTCAACTACAAATTTCGTGGCTACGTAATAACCAGAGTCGGCATGCCCGACTACCCCGCCGACTGACGCGATATCTTCTCCATTCGCCACCTTTGTTCGGCACCATTTCAGTTTGTTGATTTAATAGTCAGCAGACCGGATCCTGTCGGGCAATGGATTCAATAAGGTCGTGAAGATATTCACCACCACGAACCTGCTCTTACACCTCGGGCACATTATTGGTGAGCTCGGCAAGCCAGGTGTCGGCGAACGCGTCTGACGGAGCGCGCCAGTCGCCGCGTGGCGACAGCGATCCGCCGGATGAAATTTTCGGTCCATTTGGCAACGCAGAGCGCTTGAACTGGTTGGCAAAAAAGCGAACCAGAAAAACTGAGAGCCAATGCCGAATTTCGCCGATCGAGTAAGCTTTTCGCTGGCTCGCCGCAATATCAGACGGCCAAACGCCGTGTTCGACCTCGCTCCATGCGTGATGTGCCAGAAACACGATTTTCGATGGTCGGAATCCATATCGCGTTAGGTAATAGAGATTGAAGTCCTGGAGTGCGTATGGCCCGATCATCCTCTCGCTCGATTGAATGGCTTCATCTACCCGCGCTGGCACGAGCTCAGGTGAAATTTTGGTGGCCAAGATAGCGTGAAGTACGCGTGCCGTACTCTCGTCTACCTCGCCTGAATGGGCGACGAAGCGAATGAGATGTTGAATCAAAGTTTTCGCAACAGAGGCATTGACATTGTAGTGGGACATCTGGTCGCCTACGCCGTAGGTGCACCAGCCCAGCGCAAGCTCAGAAAGATCACCGGTACCAACAACTAAAGCCTCATTCTGGTTGGCAAGCCGAAACAAATAATCTGTCCGCAATCCAGCCTGAACATTTTCGAAAGTGGTGTCATAAACAGCCTCGCCGCGCGCGAAGGGATGCTTGAGGTCGTTCAGCAGCTGTTTGGCAGCGGGACGAATGTCGACTTCGGCGCCAGTTACGTTGAGAGCGTGCATGAGCGCCCACGCATTGCTCTTGGTTTGATCAGAAGTGGCGAACCCAGGTAGTGTGTAAGCGAGCACGTTCTTACGAGGAAAACCGAGCCAATCCATTGCTCGGGCGGCGACAATCAGCGCTTGTGTTGAATCGAGGCCACCCGAAACGCCCACAACGACTCGTTCTATCTTGGCAGCCTTAAGCCGTGTGGTCAGTCCTTGTACCTGGATGTTGTAGGCTTCGTAGCAGTGTTCGCGCAGCTTGGCCGGTTCGGATGGCGCAAAGGGGAAGCGGTCAATCAGTCGTTTAAGCGTGGCCTCTTTGGTGGGGGCATCAAGGGCAAATGTAACGCTGCGGAACGCGGCCGTTCGCTCCGATTCCTCGTGCGCACAATCTCTGAAAGTATTGAAGCGCATGCGTTCCTGCCGGATGCGCCCGAGATCGACATCGGCTGTGATTAGCGCCGAGCCGCGTGGAAACCGCTCGCTTTCGGCCAACTGATCACCGCATTCGAAAATCGCCGCGTGGCCATCCCACGCGAGATCGGTCGTCGACTCCCCCGGACCAGCGGCTGAATAGGCATAGGCCGCGATCGCGCGAGCCGATTGGCTTGCGCACAGTAGGCGTCGCGTGTCGGCCTTGCCGATCACGACGTTACTAGCGGACAGATTGACAAGGATTTCAGCACCAGCGAGAGCGGCGATCGTCGATGGTGGCAAAGGTGCCCAGAAGTCTTCGCAAATCTCGATATAGAAGTTGAAACGTACCGATCCAGTCGAACAAAATAAAAGATCAGTGCCGAATGGTACCTCGTGGCCTGCTAAAAGCACCCGTCGCTGGCGAATGCGTGCGCCTGATGTGAAATGCCGTCGTTCGTAGAATTCGCGGTAGTTCGGCAGATAAGTCTTTGGCACAACGCCAAGGACCCTCCCACGATGGATTGCGATTGCGGCGTTGAAAAGCTGACCTTCGCATCGTATTGGCGCCCCTACGACCAATACCGGATAAAGCTCCTTTGAGGTTTCAACAAGCCGAGCAATGGCTCCTTCAACGCTATCGAGGAGCGCATCTTGAAAGAGCAGGTCGTCGAGTGCATAAGCCGATAAGCCGAGTTCCGGGAATATCATGAGGGCAGCCTTAAGCGCTTCGCCCTCCTTAACAAGCCCAATTGTCTCAGCCAGATTTGACGCGACATGGGCCACCCGTGTGCTTGGGACACAAGAGGCAATTCGTATGAAATCGTGTGTATATAGCGAATGAAAATTTGAGATCATTAGTGGACCGGCTGACAGCTTTTTATTAGCAGGGGCACTGGACCGCATATTGAGTCAATTAATCCACCACCAGGAACCCTCTTTGCGCACTGCAACCCGCGTGAAGCAGCCGGATCAGGGTAAAGTTCGTCAGGTTGTTTGGTGTTCACCAGGAATCCGCGACCGTCATGATTAGGCTCAGACGCGATACCGACATTGTGCCCATCGCTGGCGAGTAGGTACGTCACCTTGCAATCAGTCAGAAGCTTGATCTTGTAAGTTGAGGATAGGCCAGTTGGCGGCAGGGACGGGCTAGCGATTAGTGCAATGACGGCGACCAATACACGCCAGTTTGACGCGAACCAGATTGTTTGCGTGGGCGCTGGCTGCGCGACTGGCCGAGAGCTGCTTTGCGTTGCGAAGGACATAGCGTCCCCCCTAAGGGCAAGACTCCTTGCCGTCGTATAATCGGTGGTGGCGCAAACAAGGCGTTGAGGCAGATCAAACTGCGAAACAGCGGCCGGTAGCTTTGATGATCGCAGAAAAACTAGAGCGCCAGATCGGGATTTGTCCTCGCTGCCGTGCCGTTGTCAGAACATTACCGACATGAGACGGCAAATGCCCGAAAAGCGCTGGCCAGTCTCGCCTGCGGAAGCGCGCCAGCTGCAGGAAAGACTACGTGGGCGAGTCGTCACCAAGGACAAACTCGGCGTTGTGCATGAGGCAGCCGGCGCCGATGCGCATTACTGCGCGGGCAAAGTTTGGGCGGCTGTCGTGGTAATGAGCTTACCGAACCTTGCCGCTGTTGGAAGCGCCTTGGTCCACCGGCGGCTTACCTTTCCTTATGTGCCGGGCCTGCTGTCCATCCGAGAAGCACCGGCGATTGTGGAGGCCCTGCATCAGCTGTCCGTGAGGCCGGATGTGTTATTGGTGGACGGTCACGGGCTGGCACATCCACGGCGCTTCGGCCTGGCGTGCCACTTGGGTCTACTCACCGATATACCGACAATAGGGGTGGCCAAGTCGTGTCTCGTTGGCACGTACGAGGAACCGAACATCGAGCGCGGTGCTTGGTCACCGCTCACCGATAGGGGCGAGACCATCGGTGCTGTGCTCCGCACGAGGTCTGCTGTACAGCCAGTATTTGTCTCGATTGGCCATCGGATTAGTCTGCAAACGGCAATCGATGTTGTGCTCCGCTGCACCGGCCATTTCCGTTTGCCCGAGCCTATTCGCGCGGCTGACCGGCTGTCGCGCCACCATCCAGTCAGATTTGACCGTGGCGGGGAGTAGCATGGCGCAATTACCAATTGTCACCTGGCGCTACGTCCCGCGCCGCCAGTCGGCGAGCCAAAGCGCGCGCTTTCGTAGCGAGCTCGGCGTAGGTAAGACTTCCAAGTATGATCTCATCATCGTGTAGCACGGTTAGGTGTAGCCGTTGAGGAAGCCTCGCCTCATGCCACTCGAGGACCTCAAGTAGAGTCTGCGCATCGCTGGCTGCCAGTACGGAAGGCAAAGCGTGAACGGGCACTATTTCCACCATGCCCGCAACCCGCCAGGGCGGCCTGCTCAAGCGCCTGAATCAAATCCCTGCACGCTTTCGGACTCCCCAATCATCTGAGCTGGTAGACGCACATGGAAGGCCCGTTCGATGCGCAGGATTAGCTCAGTTCGACCGAGACTATCGATCTCAAGATCGCGCTCGATTCGGGCTGGACGGCAAGACCTCGACAAATCGGATGCCATGGGGATGCAGTTCGTGCACAAGATCAGCACCACGTTATCAATCGGCGCTTCCGCATTTTGTGATCAGCATCAACTAACGGCGGGTTCGCCTGTCAAGGCTTTCCTATTCTGGAAAAAATCGGCTGGCCACCCGGTCACTGTTTGACGCTGATCAAACCCGGCGCGGCTGAAACTTCAGCTATATTTACCCACTGCGATGGAGTGCTCGATGGGAGGACAAGATCAGCAGGTTGACGGCGGCGAAGATATCATCACCGCCTCCCAGGCAGTCACCCTCTGGGGGCTTTTTCGCGAGCGCGTTCGACGCTGCCCGGATGCCATCGCCTACCGTGACTACGATTATACGAAGCGCGTATGGCGCGATCACAGCTGGCGTAAGATCTCGGAGCGCGTCGACCGCTTCCGAGCTGCCCTCGCTCTGGCAAATCTAAAACCGAATGATCGTGTAGCGATACTGCTGCCGAACGGAAGTGACTGGGCATGTCTCGATATAGCAGCGCATGGCTCGGGTCTGGTCGTGGTTGGCCTCTATCCTCACGACACTGTCGCCAGCAATGCATATCTACTCGGCCATTCGGATGCGCGTCTGGTTCTCCTTGACAGCGCGGCCCGATGGACCGCGTTGTCATCGCGCCGTTCTGAATTCCCGTCGCTGGAGATTGTGTGGATCAGCGAGCTTGAGCGCGGATTCGCGCCCCGCTCAACCGGCCTAGTCATCCGGGGACTTGCCGACGTCCTCGCTGACATCACGGAGCCGCCTTCGCCCCATTCGGTCAAGCCCACCGACCTCGCGACCTTGATATACACCTCCGGGACCACGGGCCGGCCGAAAGGCGTGATGCTGTCGCATTTCGCCCTGTTGTGGAACGCCCAGGGCTCGGGTGCACTTATCCCGCCGCTCCGAAATGATGTGTTCTTATCGATTCTTCCGCTGGCGCACGCATTCGAACGTACGGTAGGTCACTATCTGCCCATGATTGGTGGCTCGACGGTTGCGTACGGACGATCACCGCAGGGTTTGGCAGAAGACCTTGTTGCGATCCGTCCTACGGCAATGCTCGGCGTGCCGCTTCTTTTCGAACGCATATGCTCTTCAATACGCGCCGAAGTCACCGACAACTATCTAACGAGAACTTTGCTGCGAATAGCCAGCGGCGTTGGGTGGTGCCGCTTCATAGCCCGACAGCAGGGACGCCGCGCAGGATTGCCGGTTGAGTTGCTCTGGCCCCTCCTCAAACAGGCAGTCGCAGCACCGGTACTCGCAGGCCTTGGTGGCCGGCTGCGCGTCGCGGTTAGCGGCGGAGCGCCACTGGACCAAGGCGTTGCTCGCATGCTGATGGGCTTGGGGGTTCCCGTCGTGGAAGGATACGGACTTACCGAAGCGGCTCCCGTCGTCGCAGCGAACCGCCTCGATGACAACTTGCCCGGATCTGTCGGCCGTCCACTTGATGGCGTTGAGGTCAAGCTCGGCCAGAATGATGAACTCCTGGTTCGATCACCGTCGATGATGACGGGCTACTGGAAGGACAGCGAACGGACGCATCAAGCGCTCGATGCCGCGGGTTGGTTGGCGACGGGTGATATCGCCGAATTGCGAGATGACGGCCGTATCGTCATTCGTGGCCGCCTTACAGAAATGCTTGTTCTGTCGATCGGAGAAAAGATCAACCCAATAGTCGTCGAGGGCCAAATTACCCGCGATCCGCTCTTCGAACAGGCCATGGTTGTTGGCGACCGCCGACCCTTTCTCACGGCGATCGTCGTGCTGAATGCCAAGGAGTGGGAAATCTTTGCGGCTGAGAAAGGCCTCGATCCCGGGCAGCCCAATCGTCAAGCCAACAAAATCGAGCTCCTCGCCAAGATCACGTCGCTTCTCGCGGGACTGCCGCGCTATGCGCAAATTCGCGCTCTACATCTGACCTTACAGCCGTGGACAATCGAAGGTGGATTGCTGACGCCGACACTCAAGATCAAGCGTGAGATGATCGCACCTTTGTTTGCCAAAGAAATTGATGATTTTTACGTCAGGCGGTAGCCTGGATGGCAGGAGCTAGTCCGGCCGCAGCAAGCGATGCCGAGAAAGATCGTCGCGTGTCCACAGCGCCAGGCCGGCCCGATCATCAATGGTGTCAATCGCAATCACCACGTCGGGATCCGTGAAGGACAGTTTGCCTTGGGCTCCCAGTTTTGCTGTTGTCTCGAGAATCGTCTCGTTCAGTGAGTGCTCGGTCTGTTGAGTTACGAGATCGTATTGGGGCCCGCGGCGATGAAACCGCACGTGAAAGGACCGCCCGGTCAATTGTGGAGACCATGCCACTAAAACGCTTTTCGTCTTCTCTAAAAACTCCTCAGCCGATTGAAAGTCGAAATTCTGAATGGCTGGCGAAACTCTCGAAATTGCATCGTAGAGTGCGGTACTTTCTTGCGTCTTCAACTCGATTGCCTCAAGTATCTTTACAGGATCGTCAGCCTTCATAGCCAAGACATTGTGGTATGGAGTTCGCTCAATTGAGCCAAGAACACGCAACGCCCGCAACGTATGCCTGTAGCCGTCTTGGAAAATCGTGACGACGAGGTTCCAGTCCTTCATGAGCTCTTGCCGACAAAGGCAGCCATAACTTCATTTATCAAGCGTGCTTCCTGTCCGCTATAACGTCGTGAGAAGTGGAACGGCTCGACCCGCCGCATCCCGGCGGCGCGTGCCGCGCGTCCCGTATTGCGCGAAAGCCAAGGCGTGCGCGGCCTGCGCGACCGAATGTGATTAATTTGGGCAGCCCGCCCGTGCGCGGTGCTTGCTAGGATTGGCGCTCAGCTTTAGCTGTCTGCATGCTCCCCGAGAGAAACCTTAGTATCCTGGCGATGATCGGTAGTAGACACCGAGCAGTCAATGCTTACGTGACGCAGTGCTCGATGACCGGAACTCGTCAGCAACCTTGACAGCGCGGACAACAATAGGCAGTGCGGCCACCAATCTTAAAGACCTTCAGGAGCGATCGGCAGCGGGGGCAGCGTCCTCCTTTGTTGCGCTCGGGTAGTAGTGAACCTTTGGGCGTTCGCTCAGTGTATTGCTCCGAACCGGTGCCATGCGCAATTCAGACGTACTTCTTACCCGATGCACCGGTCCGTGTGCAGATTAGATGATTGGGCACATTATCCTCCGATGCGCCCGGTAAAGACTAGGAACTGGAGATCCGGAGAACTTTGACGGACGTCAAGGCGCGACAATTTGCTTTCAAGAAAGAAAGACAAGATGTTGACGAACTCTGCACTGCGGGAGTCTGGCAGCCAACACTTTGCCCAAGTTCTGGTTGCAGGGCGCACCCGAAATCGGTTCGGGAAGAGTCCAGGCTTCGCTAAGGGTTCAACAAGGTGCGGCGCATTTTGCGCAACACGACATGGCGGAAGGTAGGCAATGCGATTGCCGCAGATTTTTCCAGTCGTTTGAGCGTCCGACAAACGGTCTCAATTGTGAGCCCAAGATAGTCGGCAATGTCCACACGTGGCATCGGCAATTCAAGCTCCGACGCAGTGGCTCCGCGCTTAGCTATCTCGACGAGGAAGCTAACAACACGCTGCTGCGCGCTCATGATGAAGACGACAGCATGCTGCTGCATACGCTGTAGTTCAGCCGCAGTCAGGGTCCAGAGCTCGCGCGCAACCCTGTTGTCGCGAGCGGCGATTTCGATCAGAGAGCTGCGTTTGATCAGCAGGATCTTCGAGTCAACTACGGCTTCGGCGGAGCAAGCATGTACCCCACCAATTTCGAGACCAAATATGTCACCGGGAAGATAGAAGGCATTGATTTGGCGACGTCCATCATTGAGGATCTTGTAGCAACGAACCGCGCCACCAATAACCTTATAAACGTAGTCGGCGGGCTCGGATTCGGCGTAGATCTCGACGTTCTTGAGAAACGGAATTGAAAAACCGATCAGCTTGATGGCCGACTGAAAGGGGTTCGAATCTACTCCAGGAGTAGGCCAAGTGATCTTTCGGTCGCGCCGGCGACGTTCTAGGTGAGGCATTAGATACTCAATTTTGAATTTTACAGTGTACTCATACCGAATGCCGGCACCCCGATCTATTGCCCCTGAGGACAATGGCTATACGCCCATTGCTAGTCGGGTCTTACCGATGTGCGCATTTGCTAAAAGAGAAGCCTCGCGGACGGGTAAGCTCTGCAGGCGGACTTTGCCGGTTTTCATGAGAGCCACGATTCTGCTGCTCCTTCATTGGCGCAATCATCACCGAAACAGGAAAACGTTGGCCGGGTAAGGCCGGTCGCGCAATTTTGCGCTTGAACT
>Ga0207766_1000314_pt1 | contig 10003 bp, 12 predicted proteins | sample LuqExpMetageno68_FD_187825 | JGI IMG/M metagenome (GOLD analysis project Ga0207766, IMG submission 187825) | Tropical forest soil microbial communities from Luquillo Experimental Forest, Puerto Rico - Sample 68 (SPAdes) | ecosystem: Environmental > Terrestrial > Soil > Tropical forest ...
GATGCGGATGGCGTACTTGACTCCGCGCTCTTCCAAGGCTTCGTAGAGCTCTGGTTTGGCAAAGGCCGCGTCGGCGCGAAAGACCGTGAGTTTTCGGCAAGTGTGCACAATGGAGGAGTGTCTCCGATTAGCACCGACCTCATGGCCCTCAACTGGGATGCTTGACGTATTTGGCCAGCAGGTAATCCATTTCATCGCCAACGCCATAGCCAAAGTCGTGACTAATTTCCCGCACACGGCTGAGTCGGGCGATCAGGCTATCGCGGCCATTGGTAGGTAGCGTGCTGGCCGACTTAAGGGCTTGCTCGAACATGCGTACCAGGGCATCGAAAAATCCTTCCTCTTGATAGCCGATATCCTGGCAGTATCCAGCCGCTTGCTCGCAGTAGAAAACCATCAGCTCGGTGAGTCCCGCAGGATCGCCCACGGCCTTTTTGTAATGGGAGATGGCCTGCTTGGCTTTGGAGACGGACGTGTCCTGGTTGCGAAATGGATCAGGCCAGAGCCAGCGATCGATGGTTTTTTTGTACGGCTCCAACACGTCCTGGCCCAAGCCAAAGCGGGCGTGAAGGAACGCCTGGTTGTCTTTGTGTGCGGCGTAGAGATGGCGCAGTAAGTCCAGCAGCGCAGCCCGGTCAAAGGCGGCGAGCTTGGCTTTGACATCGGTCCAGGTCGGTTGCGATTTCGACTCACGTTTCGTCATAGGCGTCTTCGATGCTGGCCCGCATGCGTAACTCTCAACGGAGTTGCTTGACTCAGAAACAGTAGCCTTGTGCCAGCCAGTAGTGCCAGTCGCCGATAGCTTCGACGGTAGATTCGTCCGCGTCTATGGCAGTAAGTTGGGAAAGTGGCACGGCCACATTGCGGCCGTGCCAGCGAATCAACACCAACATGTCGTGGACACAAGAATCTTCCGGTGCGAGGCCGCGGACTTCGACCGACTCTCCCTTGCGGAGCGGAGAGACCACCTTGGACGCGATACAGCGGGCCGTGAAGGGAAACTGGATTTTGTTCTCCAGGTAGTAATACCAGCCGAGAACTTGTTCTTCCGGCCCATAGGCGTCGACGATGGCTTCGTTGTGGATGCGTTCTTCGCGGATGCGGTTCTTGCGCGGCTTGGGCACGGGTGCTCGATTCGATGGCTTGTTAGACTGTCGATCCGTCGTCCTCGTCCGTATAGGATTCCAGCACGGTTTGCATCTGCTCGAACAAGCAGTCCAATTCCTTCTGCAGTTTCTTGTCTTTGGCGTGGTTGGCTTCGGCAGCAACATATCCCATCAGTTCTTCCAGATCATCCAGCGTGAAGGAATAGACCGACGCCTGCTTGGACGTGGGCGTGACACGCATAGGAGCCGTAAGTTCGTCATCGGCGAAGGTGTGTTCCAGAATCAACTCACGTTCCCGAGCGCTCAGTTTTAGAGGAACTTCCTGGCCGGGAGGCACCGGCTTGCGAATCATGAGCAAATCCTTTTCTTCAGGATGCGGCGCACGGAGGTGCGGCCGATGTGCAGATGGCGGGCAATGGCTGACTTGCTGAGTCCCGAGCGGTGCAGCTTGCGGATCCGATCCACGTGCACGGCGACGGTAGCGGGTCGGCCCAATCGCTTGCCATTCTGCCGGGCATGGGCCAGACCAGCGCGTACCCGCTCGCGCAGAATCTCGCGCTCGAACTCGGCAAATACCGCCAGCAGCCCGGCCATGGCCCGACCGGCAGGCGTGGTCAAGTCCAGCGCTTCGGTCAGCGAAACGAAACCGACGCCGAGATGTTCCAGTTCCTGCAGCGTGCTGAGCAGGTCGGTGACCGAGCGTCCCCAACGATCCAATCGCCACACCAGCACGGTGTCGATTTCCCGGCGCCGTGCGGCTTCCAGCAGTTTCTCGCGAGCTTCGCGTTGCGCCGCACCCGAGCCGACCTCCTTGACCTGCATCACCACCGTCCAACCTCGCCGGGCCGCGTACTCGCGCAGGGCGCGGTTCTGCATGGGAAGAGTCTGCTGGTCGTGGGTAGACACGCGGGCGTACAAGCCAGCGCGAAACGCAGCTTTCCTACGGCCAGACCCCTGGCCAAAAACCCTACGCGATTCCGTTTTCTGCGAGGCCCGTTTTCCGGGCATTTTCAAGGCACTCCCGCATCTGGCCGAAAGCACTCGATTCTGGCCAGAGCGGATCATTCTACTCTAGCCGGAGTCGAGACGGGCGCCGCATGACTCCAGCGTGGCTTGGTAGTTCCACGGCATCCACTGCCGCGGGTTGCGGACCAGATCGCCGGCGTGGCGCTGTAACTGGGTCAGGTAGTCGAAGGGGTTGGCGCCCGAAAGCTCGCAGGTGTGAATCAGGCTCATGAACAGATCGCCGACCCGCGCTCCGTTCGCGGTCTTGTAGAACAGCGAGTTCTTGCGGTGCAGGATGGCTTTCTTCAACGCTCTTTCTGCAATGTTGTTGTCTAGCGGTGCTCCTGGCTGGCGCAGGAACAGCGTGAGCCGCTCCCAGTGCTTGAGCAGATAGCGCATCGCCATTCCCAGACCCGAGTTCGGTTCGACTTTCTTCTCCGCGAACTGAGTGTTCAGCCAACCGCGGAGCTCTTCCATCACGGGGGCGCTGTGCTGCTGGTGGTAGCGCAAGCGTTCCTCCGGCGTCATCGCTTGTTGGCGAGCCGTGGCATCGTGGCCGTAGACCGTGCCCAGTTGTTCCAGTACGTACTGACAGGGCTGCGGAAAGTTCTCGATCACCTCCACAAAACGTCGCCGGGCATGCGCCAGACAATGGCCCACGATGACTTCCAGCTTCTCCGGCAGCTTGGGCAGGTTGCGGGAGAGCGCATCGCACATCTGCAAGGGCGGAGCCAGTTCGGCGGCGCGCTGCCGCAGCACATCCGCCAGGTTCTCGCCGGCGTGTTGGCGTCCGGTGAAGAATAACGCGATGGTTTGTTTCTGAGCGGTCGAGACAATGCCGCTCGTGAACACGCCGGTGCGCTCCGCAGCATCGCTTGCGGCATCGTCCGTGTCCACCTGGCCCGCGTTGCGGCGCAGGGCCAACACCGGCATCGAGGTGTCGTCGTTGTGCAACACTGCGCCTTGCGCCGCCTGGCGAATTAACTCTTCCATCGCCGGTTGGAGCGTGGCGGCGGCTTCAGCGACGATCTCACATTGCGTGGCCACGGGGAGCGGAACGCCCAAACTCTCTTCCAGGTCGGCCAGGCGATTCCAGGGAAAGCCGCTGCCATAGCGCAGCAACGCGATCATGCTGGCCGTAGTGGGGTCGTACTTCTTTTCGCCTACTCCGGCGGGAGCTTCTGCCGTGAACACTTCGCCGCACAAGTTGCAGCGCAGCTTCTCGAGTTCGTACACGGTGGCGGCAATCGGCGCCTGGCCTCGCAACCGCACCAGCAGCCCCGGCTCGCTCAGCGGGTAGACTTTCCCGCGCTGACACCCCGGGCAGCGATCTCCGCGATACAACGTGGCGTGCGGCACCTCGATGCGCTGAGCGCCAGGATACGCCTTCGCTCCCTTGCGCCCGTGTCCGGGTTTCTTCGAACCTACCTCCGTCGATGGTTCCCTCGGAGTCGGGCTGCGCGGGATTCCGGCCTGTTCCAACACCGCCTCCGTCTTCTCGCTGCGCGTATGGCACAACAGTCGGCGCAAACTGGCCAGCGTCGCTTCCCGCGTCTCCAGCAACTCGGTCACGTAACTCAGCGTGCGGATGGCCGCTTTCAGCTTCTGATATCCGGCCTCGCCCAGCGCTTCCCGCACAGTCTCCAGCAACGCCTCTAACTCTTCCGGGGTGACCTCCAGCGGTGGAGTCGCGGGCTGCATCTTAGGTCTCCTGCAGTAACTCGCGAAAGCGCGGCGTCAGGGGATAACCCAACACCTCTTTGATCGAGCGATTGGGGCGGTGGGTCTGATCGTCTTTGCCTCGTCCCGTCGTCGCTCCCAACCGAACCCAGTTGGCCGCGCGATAACAGGTGCCGCGAAACCGCTCCGGGTCGACGAAGGTTTCCACAAAGTAGATGGGATGGTGATAGAGGCGTTCCCAATCCTGCGCGAGCTGCTTCGTCACACGCGCCAGAAGATGCGAGGCCAAGTGCGGCACCTCGACCCACGGCAAAATCAGAAAGCGCGTGTTGTAAGCCAGGAAGCGAAGGTTGCGCCGCCGCGCCGCCGCGCTCCAACCCAGGAAGCGGTCCCGGCTGCCCAGGTGCCGCGGCGCCGAACTCCACGCCAGGCACGCAAGCGGACGCCCTTGCGCCCAGGCCACATACTTGAGGTGCTCGCCCACCGGCTGCTCGTAGCCCAGGTAATGGTGCTGTTCGATGAGGCTGTTGAACAGCGCTTCCTCGGGCGTGCGCCGCACCGGCTGAATCGCGATGGGTTGGAGCTGACGGAGCGACACGCGGATCGGCGTCGTATCGATCAGCATCAGTGCGGGTGGCTGACGTTGGGCCAGCGGATTCAGCGAGGTCTGACGAACTGGCGGCAGCGTGATCTCGCCCGCCCGGTGCAGCATGAGCAACAGGCCGCGGCACACCATGTCGCGCAGGGCGCCGTTGGCCTGCTTCCATTGCCAGGCCTCACACAGTTTCTTTGACAGCCTGCGGCGGCTGAGCGAGGGATGCTCGGCAATCAACTGCCGAATGAACAGGATGTCTTCGGCGCGAATCTCTCGACCACGATAGCGGTGGGCGGGCACATCCGCAGTGTGGCAAAGCAATAACCGGAACGCAAGCCCGCAGGGGTAACTCCGCTGATTCCGGGATGGCTACGCGCTCACCCGCCGCCACACCGGCGCCGCCACCGCATCCGGGTTTCCTGCGGCCAGCAACAACTGTGCCTGATGGGCTTCCAGCACGCGCGTGGGCTCCTTCCCGCTCGGCCACCATACGAAACGTCCCTTTGACAACCGCTTCTGCGCCAGCCAGAAGCCTTGCCCGTCATACACCAAAATGCGGATCGAGGTTCCGCGTCGACTACGAAACAAAAACAGGCAGCCCGAGAAAGGATCGGCCTCGAGCTTCTCCTGACACAACTGCGCCAGCGAGTCGATGCCCTTCCGTCCATCCACGGCTTCGATCGCCACCAGAATCCGCATCTGCGGTGTAATCTGGATCACCGCTTCACCTGGTTCGTGGCTCCAACACCACGCGGCCCAGAGCGGCCAGATCGGGCGCGCCCATGCCTTTCCAGTGGATACGCATCTTGCCCTGCGGACCTTCCAACTCGATCAGGCACTCCGACCCCGCAATCGCCGAGGAGCCCACCACCTCCAGGAAGGACGGCAGTGAAGCTGGCCGGGCGCGGCTCGCCTTCTGGGTTGCTGCCTCCGCTCCTGCAGGGAGTGATGCCGTCAGACGGTGTATCCTGCGGCCCTTGCGCGAAACCACGGTTGCGGAAATCCCGTCCGATTCCGCCATCCGCTTCAGCTTGCCGTACTCCAAGCGCAGAACCTGCGCGGTGCGACAAACCCCATGTTCGCGCGCCACCTTCGCTGCTGCTTTCCACAGTCGTGGCGGGATCGGCAAGCGCACCCCAGGATGAGCGCTCCGCCAACGTGCGAAGCGCTGGTAAATCCTCCTCATGCCGTGGGGAATCTCAGGTGAGTCATTCGCCATCGCCAGCCCTCCTCTGTTCAAACAGGAAAGACTGACGCTAGCAGCCGCGGTCACCTCAAGTGTATCCGTATGGTCAAACACACGGTTGACGGTGAGCGGGAAGCGAGTTTAGAGATTATTAGGCCTGTGTGCGCGAGTGGATCCAGGCTGTGGGCGTGAGTTCGGGGACGCGCTGGATGGACGTGTCGGCAAGCCCCGGGAGAATGGTACTGAGGTAGTCGCGCACCGGGATCTTGAGCCGGCGGCAGCTTTCAACCACCGACAGGATGGCGGCCACACGCGGCCCAGCCTGCTCGCTGCCGATGTGGATCCAGTTCTTGCGGCCCAACGCCACCGGACGCATCGAGTTTTCGGCCAGGTTATTACTGAGCTCCAGTTGCGGGTATTCGAGGAAGCGGGTCAGCTTGTTCCACAGCACCAGCGTGTAACTGCACGCTTTGCCTACCGCGCTCTTGGGCAACACCGTCTTGCTGGTCGCTAGGATGTGTTCGCGGATCTGATCGAGCAGAGGCGGAGCTTTCTCCTGGCGCAGCCGATGACGAGCGTCGTGATCCATCTGGGCCTGGCGCGCTTCGCGGTCGATGGCGAATAACTCATCCATCAACTGAACGGCACGTATCGACGCAGCATCCTGTCGGTTGAGTTTTACGGCATCTACAAAGCGCCTTCGGGGATGAGCCCAGCACGCTGCGTGCACCATCTTCGGCCCCCCGATGTCGCGCTCGTAGGCGATGTAATCATCGGTTTGCAGAATTCCCTCGAACTGACCCAGAAACCGCGCCGGGCCTTCGCGGCCGCGGCTCATGCGAAAATCGAAGACAGTCGCACCGCCCGGGGTCCCGTACTGCCATAAGTAAGCCTGATGATTGTGGCCGCGCTTATCCTCCATCTGCACATCGACCGGCGTCTCGTCGGCCTGGATGTAGGTGCCGACCAGCAGTTCCTGGCGCATGGCGCCCACGACGGGCTGCAGCATCTCGCCGACTCTCATCACCCAGCCGCACATTGTCGCCCGGCTGAGGTCTAGATCCAGATCCCGCTTGAACATCACGCTTTGGCGATAGAGCGGCAAGTGATTCGCATACTTGCTCACGATGGTGTCGATAATAATCTCATCGGAAACCAGGCTCTTGTCGATGATGCGCGCTGGCAGGGGCGCGGCCACCACCCCTTGCTGTTCACACTGCTTCTGCTTGCAAGCCCGCTTCTCGCGCTTGGTCACTTCCACGAAGTACTCGGCCGGCTTCACCTTGAGAACTTCGCTGCTCTCGTAGCCGATCACCACGGTTTCCTTTCCGCAGTTGCCGCACACGCATTGCTCTGGCGTGCAGGCAATTACCTTTTCCACGCGGGGCAGACCGGCCGGCAGTGTCTGCCGCCCGGGATGCGAGCCCCGTTGCCGCTTCTTCTCTTCCTGGGCAGGCGGCAACGCTTCCCGTTCGCTCTCCGCCGCCACTTCCTGCTGGGAAACCCCCGGCTCCTGTTCCAGCAACTGCAACTGCAGATTGCTTAACCTCTCGCTGCCCGGTCCGTACTTGGCGATCCGCCGCAGACGCAAATGCTCTTCCAGCACCTGGATCTTCAGCCGCGCGTACTGTAACTCGCTTCGGCTTGTATCTAACTGCTTCGATGCCGCGCCTAACTGCTGTTCGTAAGTCGCAACCACGTCGCTCAGGGAGGCAAACAAAACCTCGGGAAGCTGTTCCTTCAGTTGCTCGAGAAGTTTGGCAGGAAAACAAGGCCCGGTACCCGTAGCGGGCTTCGCGGCAGCCGGTGGAGTCGCACCCTCGATCACGATGCTTCTTCATTACCAGATCTTGCAGTGAGTAACTGAGCGAAATGCCAGTATTTATGCGGGGATCCGTAACTCTTCTGGTTCTTCCACCCGCGGCTTGCGATACCACTTCCGCCGCCGCGTCTCCGCCAAATCAATGCCCCCTAACAACAGCGCCAGTTCCTCGTGGCTCAGTACGATCTTCGTCACCGAAGTGTCTGCTCCCGGCCAGCCAAATCTTCCTCCGTCCAATTTTTTCGAGCATATCCATAGTCCGCTATGGTCATATACCAACAGCTTCAGGCGATTGCGCCGCGCATTGCTGAACAAGAAAACATGGCCGCTCTCGGGATCGCAGCCCAGATGGTCGCGCACCAGACCGTACAAACCATTAAACCCCTTGCGCATGTCCGTAGCTCCGGTGGCCACGTAGATCCGCGTCGCTGGCCCAAATCCAAACATCGCCCTACACCTTGTCCAATTCCGTCAGCAGGCGCTCCAGTGTGGCCGCATCGAAGCCCCGGTTCACTTCGATCCTGCGTCCGCTCCTTAACCCCACCACCAACCCGCTGCTGTTGCTCGCTGAGCTCCCGCTCGCTGTCCTTATCTCTACCGCCAACAATCGATTGCCTGCCCGGCTTCCTGGATCCTGGACGCGCTGTCTTCTCAGATAACGATCGAGACTACTGCGCGAGATCCCTCGACTGCGGCAGAATTCACTCGGTTGCATGCCGCTGGTTGCGAACTCCGCGACAATCTGCCGAATCTCTTCCCGCGTCCGCCGTTGTACTGTGGCTACGTTCGTCTGCTGATCCATAGCCGCATTTCAGCACGGCTTTGCCGGGTTGAATAGATGGGTTGCTCGACTTTTAATTACCCATAAGTTGCGCACCGATCATGGCTCCCAGTTCGATATCGGTTAGTCGGGACAATCCTCTCCACGTCACCATGTTGCCGGGCGGGGGATCGTGGGCGCGAGCTAGGTAGCCGCCAAGCTGGGCCAGTTTGGTCAAGTAGGTCGCAATCGATTTGGCGTGTGGAGCGTCGGGCTTGTCTCTGATCAGTGCATCGAGCAGGTAGAGTTCGAGTTCGGTAAAGGCCAGCACAGGTGGAGCATCAGGCGCGGTGCGGCCGATCATGGTCATCCAGAAGACTCGCCAACTCAGGATGCTAAGAACGGCGATCAGATTCACCAGCCGCTCTGCAGTTCGCAGCTTCGAGTCCTCAGCTTTGCAGCCAGATTTCAAGATCTTGTGAAAGGTCTCGATTTTCCACCGCTGAGCGTACCATTCCAGCTTCTCAATGGCGTCCCGGCGCGAATGCACGGACAAATCGGTCAGCAGTTTCCAATCGATTCTTTCCCGCCCCTGTGGCGTGCCGCGCTCCTGGGCGTGGATCGCGGTGAGGATGAGGGTTGGGTAGTTTTTCTGCTTACCGATGGGCGGGAGAACCACCATACGACAATAGCGAATTTCCAACACCGCCTCGGACCACTCGCCGCGCTTATCCCGAACCGGAATGCGATGCAAACCTCGCACACGCACCTGCTTCATCTCAGCGGCAATCGTGCTGCTCCCGTCTCCCGCGAGGCGGTCGACGCAGGTGCGTACCAGAAAATGCGTGCCCGCCTGTTGCGCGGCGCAGAACAGTTCATAGATGTCGCTCTCGCGGTCCCCTATATGCACGCACCGTTGCGGATCATCGAACCGAGCGGTTGACTGCCTCACGTTTTCCAGCCAGCGGAAGCTTTCTTTCTGCTCGATCGGTACGCGCGTCGGATTGATCTTCTTCTTCAGGGCATTGCAGCCTTTGAATTCCTCTCTGGTCCAGAACTTGATCGCCGCCAAGCCCAGGGGAAGCCCTTCGGCGGTCACCGCCAAGCTTGAGTGCATGAGCAGACCGCAGACGGTATGGTGCTGCGGACGTCCCTCCTTGTTCTTGCGTGTATAGGACTTATGCACAATTCCGATGGGCGCGATGTCATGGCGCCGGAAGGTGAACTCCGTCGTGTCATGGAGCATCAACACGAGCACGTCACGGGCGGCGATTCTCTCTTGCGTAGCTTGAAAATGTCCGCCCAGAATCTGTGCTTCGCTGATCCGGTCATTGGAGAAAAATCGATAGGCTGCTTTCGTGTTGGCCCAATCCTGGCAAGCCCAGGGAATGCTCCCGCCGATTTCCTCAGAGAGCTGCTTAAGCAGCTTGCGCAGCCTTTGGCCGTGGCGCGCATCCCCGAACGTGCATTGCGCCAGCTCATTCTCGATCCACCAGCCGGACTGCAAATCGGTGGGTCGCCCCGGCTCCGTATCGCGCGACTGCCGTTCCTTGTTCATGACGGCAGTTCGCCACTTTGACTCTCCTTCCCATAAGTACCCGCTTTGAGGCCGCACCTCCTACGCCAACAGGCTCTTACTTATGGGTAATTGAAAGGCTCGCCGAACGCTTACGCTATTCCTGACACACCGGCCAGCGCGCCGTCTTGAGTTCGCTAGGCATTGTGCATGTACTGCGTGAGACGCTTGTTCGGATCGAGGGCATGAACCGCGCTCGCCATTGTTACCAGCAGGTGACACAGGAGCCTAGCGTGGCCGTAATCGCGCCGCGTGCCCAATTGAAACGAAGTA
>Ga0207766_1000322_pt1 | contig 9912 bp, 10 predicted proteins | sample LuqExpMetageno68_FD_187825 | JGI IMG/M metagenome (GOLD analysis project Ga0207766, IMG submission 187825) | Tropical forest soil microbial communities from Luquillo Experimental Forest, Puerto Rico - Sample 68 (SPAdes) | ecosystem: Environmental > Terrestrial > Soil > Tropical forest ...
AAGCCTCGACCCGCTGCACCTGATCGCAATCGTGAGAGAAGTGCGCCAGCTTTATCGGTCTTTGGCACCGGCGTTGACGCACCACGTCGCGCTAACGCCGACGATCGTCGGATCGCTCGCCGCGCTCGGCATGCCGTTTCCTCAGCTAAATGCGCTCGCCGGTCTCGGCTTTGCGTACACGTCCCGCGGGCCAAAGGCGCGTCTCATCCGACCCGTGTTCTCCGCACTGCTCCGGAGCCTGCTGCGTCGGCCGCATGCAACTGCACTTGTGCAAAATCCGGACGATCGCAAGACGCTACAGGAACTCGGCGTTCCCGGAAGCAAAATCGTACTAGTACCGGGATCAGGCGTTGATACTAAAAGTCTGCAGCCTTTGCCCGAGCCGGACGAGCCAATCACGGTCGCGTTCGTCGGACGACTGCTGCATGACAAGGGCGTGGCGTCCTTGATCGCGGCGCATCGGCTGTCGCGAGAGCGCGGCCGTCCGCTCCGGCTACTGATTGCCGGCGATGCCGATCCGGCAAACCCCGCCAGCATTCCAGAATCGAAGCTGATGGAATGGAGCAAGCTGGAAGGCATCCAATTTCTTGGCCACATTGGCGGCATTCGCAACGTTTGGAGCCAAGCCCACATTGCGGTCCTGCCTTCGCGCCGCGAAGGGTTGCCGCTCAGTCTCCTGGAAGCTGCGGCGTGCGCACGTCCGCTGGTCGCGACGGACGTCCCCGGCTGCCGCGAGATTGCGCGGCCCGGCGTCAGCGCCCTGCTCGTTCCTCCCGATGATCCGCCGGCCCTCACCGATGCCCTCGTCCAGCTTGCCGAAGACGCCGGTCTGCGCCGCCGCCTGGGCGACGGCGCGCGACGTCTCGTCGAGACCGAATTTTCTAGCGCGCGCATCGGTGCGGAGATCGTCGCACTCTATCGCCGCCTGATCGACGACGGGAGCGGGCGGTAATTCAGTCGTCCTCGAACTGACCACTGTAGTCGAGCCCCAAGCCCTCATCCTGCTCGTATTTGTAGAGAATGCAGTTGCCAGCGACTAGCGCATCGATTTCCATACCCATCGGGCGTGCAAACGATCGGCTCCCCGCGCACATTAAACGACGTATTGACCAGGACCGGACAGCCGGTATGTCGGAGCGCTAAACGTTCAAATTATCAATTCCGAACAGCCGGCTCTCGGCAGGCGTCATCGTGCACTGGCGCGATTCTTTGACCGGAGCGACCAGCGCTAAATACGTCGAGTCGACGTCGATTTCGAACCAAACTGCAATATCCTCGCGCAGGACCGCCGGCGCGAACGGGCGAAGGCTCTCGCGGTATTTGACTTTTAAATTCAGTATTTTCTGCGTTCGGCGAGCGCGGATCCGCCAGGATCGAGCGGCTGCGCAGCGCACGGGACCGAATTCCATTCGTCCTTGAAACAAGCCGACCGCCTTGCTCTCCGCTAATGGATCCGTAAAGGGTAAACGGTCGCCCGCACTCCCGTCTTGCGCCGCGAACCTCAGTCGGATTAGTTCCGAAGTTGATGCAACATACTTCGCCTGAATTCGGGATGGACACCCTCCGCCTCGGGGCCTCCTTCGCGCTCGCGTTCATCGTGAGCTACGGCGCGATCTGGCTCCTGCGGCCGCTGTGGCACAATTACGCATTGGCCACACCGAACGCGCGCTCCTCGCACAAAGAACCCACACCTCAAGGCGGCGGCATCGCGGTCCTTCTAGGCTTTGCCTGCGCACTCGTTTTGATTCCATCCACGCTGCCGCTCTACATGGCCTTTGCCGCCGCATTGGTCCTCGGGGCGATCGGTGCGCTCGACGATCTGCGCTCGCTTGATCCCGCGCCGCGGCTGCTTGTACAGGCGCTCGCCGTGACAGCCGTTGTCACACTCCTTCCCGCGAATTTTCATGTTGTAGCGAACCTGCCGACATGGTTCGAGCGCACGCTGCTCATCCTCGGCCTGCTCTGGTTTGTGAACCTCACCAATTTCATGGATGGCATCGACTGGATAACGGTCGCAGAGATGGTCCCGGTAACAGCGGCAATTGCGCTGTCCAGCTTCGCAGGCGCTCTCCCCGCCGATGCTGCGCTCGCTGCAGCAGCGCTTTGCGGCGCGCTGATCGGCTTTGCGCCCTTCAACAAGCCTGTCGCGCGGTTGTTTCTTGGCGATGTCGGCAGCCTGCCCATCGGCCTTCTCACCGGCTGGCTGCTGATCCGTCTCGGAGAGCGACACCCCGCCGCTGCCGTGCTGCTGCCGCTCTATTATATTGCAGATGCGACCATCACACTTATTCGCCGTTTCGCGCGCGGCGAACCGGTGATGCAGGCGCACCGCTGCCATTTCTATCAGCGAGCGGTCGACGGCTCCCTTGGCGTGAAAGCCGTGATTGCGCGCGTTACGGCTCTTAATCTCACACTGATCGCGCTCGCCGCGGTGTGCATCGCGATCCCCTCGCCGCCTGTACATATTGCCGCCGTTGCCACCGGATGCGCAGCCACTGGCGCGACACTGTGGTCGTTCGCGCGCGTGGCGAAACGGAGCTGAGCGCTACTTCTGCAGCGCATGACCGGTGAGTTTGGCGAGCTCCGCCTGATGCTTGGCCTCGTCCGCCATGTACTTGCCGTAGGCCTCCGTCGTATTTAACGCCGCAGGCATCGTCATTCCGAGCGGCTCCAGGCGTTCGCGCACGGCGGGGGCCTGCAAGGAGTCGTTCAGCGCCTTGTTGAGTTTCGCAATCACCGCGGGCGGCGTGCCCTTCGGCGCTGACAGGCCAACGAATGCCATGTGCTCGAAGCCCTTGAAACCGAGTTCTTCCATCGTCGGCACGTCGGGCAGATTTTTCATCCGCTGCGGGCTCGCCACCGCGAGCACACGCAACTGACCGCCGTCGATCAATCCTTTCGCGCTCGGATAAAAGACGAAGCTCGCCTGCACATCGCCGATCACCACGGCCGAGGTGGCGGGACCTGTGCCCTTGTACGGGATCTCCTGGAATTTCGTGCCAGCGAGCGAATTCAACTGCGAAACGGCGATCGCCGGCGTGGTCGCAACGCCGGACGTCGCGAAGTTAGCGTTCGTCGGATGCGCCTTTCGTATGCGATCAGGTCGGCAACGCTCTTGAACGGCGACTTCGCATTGACGATCAGCACGAGCGGCGGCCCGTCCGCGATCTTGCCGACCGGCACGAGATCGATGAGCGCGTCATAAGGCACGTTGAGATAATAGAAATTCTGCACTTCCGAGAGCGCGCTGACGAGCAGCGTGTAGCCGTCCGCGCTAGAACGGACGACGTAGGACCCGCCGGTGATGCCCGACGCGCCCGCCCTGTTCTCGACGATCACAGGCGCCCCGAGCCGCTGTTGCATTTCGAGCGCGAGAATGCGCGCGGGAATATCGGTCAGCCCGCCGGGCGGAAACGAGACGAGCAGCGTGATCGTACGCTCGGGGAATTCCGCCCGTGCCGCGCCGGTCAGCGCGCATGCGGCGAATAGAATTGCTGCGAACAGGCGAAACATCGGAACTCCTCCCACTTCGTTTTTTATACAGCCGCCGAACTTGGCTGATTGCAGAGATCGAGCGCTGTCTCGGCATAGATGCGCGCCGTATGCACGACGTCGTCGAGCAGCACGTGATCGCCGACCTCGTGCATCGAGCGCCCCTGCGCATCAGGATGCAGCCGCCCGCCTGGACCGAATTGGACGCAAGGCACGCCGTAAGCCGTGAGATGCACTGCATCCGAACCGGGCCGCCGCAGGAACGGGGGGCTTGGTTCGCCCATGACCGCGCGCTGAGCCTCTTTGAGCGCAGCGACGACCGGCAGGATCTCGTCAATTTGCAGCGGCGGATCGGTCACGGAGAACGTCAATGACGGCTCGCGAATACCTTGCCGCTCGGCAAAGCGGCGCAGCACGCTGCGCAGGTCGCGTTTCACGTTTTCCGATGACTGGCCCGGCACCGTGCGGATATCGAGGTAGGCGCTCGCCTCGTGCGGATTGCGCGACAGCCGCCATGGCGCACCGGCGCGGATGCACGCGAGCGTCACGTTCGCATGCTCGCCCATGTGCACGTGCCGTTCGCGGAATTGCTTCGCCCAGGCGTCGAGATCGTTGCAAAGCGCGCGCGCGACGTCGATCGCGTTCACCGTGCCCGGCTTATTGGTCAGCGCCGAATGTGCAACGCTGCCCGATACGGTAATGCGCGCCCACAGGCAGCCCATATTCGCGGTGCAGATGCGCAAGGCGGTCGGCTCCGCCAGCAAGGCAAAATCGGCTGTTACGCCATGCGACACGAGATGCTTGGTTCCGACGCCGTAGCCCGAATATTCGGGTCCTTGAAACTCCTCGGCCGGCGCCTTCTCGATCTCGCCGACAACGGCGCCGAGCGACAGATCGCCGAGCAACGTCGCTCCGGACTGCGCAATCGCCTCCATCGCGACGATCAGGCCGGCAAGGCCGCTTTTCATATTGTTGGCGCCGAGGCCCCAGATCCAGCCGTCGCGAAGGACTCCCTTCGGCCGGAAGCCTTCGCCGACGAGATGCTCCTCATCGCCGCTGTAGGAAGTGTCCATGTGGCCGGTGAACAAAAGATTCGTGCCAATGCCGCTCCCGCGCAGATGCGCGACCGCGTTTGGTCGCCCCGCCTCCACGAGCTGCAGATCCGCGTCAAGACCTGAGCCACGCAGCCGAGCGACGATGTACTCGGCCATCCCCGCTTCCTCGCCGGTCGGACTGCGGATGTCGATGAGGTCCAGCAATGTCCGGCACACAATGTCCGGCTTGATCGCGGACTGCACCTTTGCTCGATCGGGATGGCTCATGCTCACTCCGAGACGATTGCGAATGCTTCGCGCGATCCAAGCATTCGGCAGCCCGCACAGGCAATCGAGCCGCGTGCATAGGATCGCTGCAGCAATGCGCGCGAGGCTCACGCGCGGGCGAGCGTGAGCGCTTCGTCCACCGCGCCGAGCACCTGCTCAATCGCAAGCGAGTCGAGACAGGCGCTGTGGCTGTCGAGCCTGCGCTCGCACCCTTCGAGTTGGCATGGCGTACACGGAAAAGCATGTTGGGCCAGAAAGGCGTTGCCGCGCCGCTGCACGGAGCCGGCCGCATTCCATGGCTCGGACAGGCCGGCCGCCGGCCACGGCCCCCAGAGCCGTGGGTCGGTCGGACCGTAAAGTGCGACGGTGGGACAGCCGGTCGCGGCGGCCAGATGCGTGACCGAAGTATCGGGGCCGACAAACACGCGCGCTTGGCCGATCAGGCCGGTCAATTCGCCCCAATTCAGCACTCCGTCGCGGCGGATTACTCGCGTGTCCCGCCAGGCCTCGTCAAGATAGGCTCGCTCAGCGGGCGCCGGACCGCCGGTCGCGATAACCGCTAGGCCGCGTTCGATCAGCGCATCGGCCAAAGCCCGCCAGCCCGCGGCGGTCCACCGCTTGTAGTGAAACATCGGCGCCGCATGCACCACGGCGAAGCCGCCGTCCGGCAACCCCGTCGGAACGCTCCCGCGCGGCGGCACCACTTCGGCGACGCGCGGCACACCAACGATGTCCGCCAACCGCAGCAGCGCCTCGACGCGATGGGCGCGCGGGTCGTGCGGCACCGCGCACTGCAGCAGCGCGGTCTTGATGCGGCCGCTGAAACGCTCCTCCACCGGCGCGACCCGCATCCGCCCCGCGAGAATTGCAAATGCAGTCGGCCGGTCGCCGCTTTGCGTCGACACCGCGAGATCGTAGCGGCAAAACAGGCGCGTCATGCAGGCGACGCTCTGCCACGCCGACGGGCGCGGCGGCATCTTGATCACGCCGTCGATGTCGGGATTGCCGTCGAGGATCCCCGCCGTATCCGCGAACACCAGCACGTCGATGCGCGCGTCCGCATAAGCTTTGCGTAAGCTGCGGATCAGCGGCGTCGTCAGCAGCACGTCGCCGATTCGGCGCAGCGCGATCACCAGGATCCGCGGACGGGGGGACAGCGCGAACGGGCTCATGCAAATTTGGCGCGACGGGCGCGCAGAATCATCCCGCCGGCGACGCCGACTCCGACGACATAGGTCCACCCCTGCACGAAATCGAACAGATGCGAATTGAACGCCGAGCCGACGATGTTCTGAACGACCAGCAGGAGCCCGACCCACGCGGCCAGACCCGGACCGCGGAAGATCAACAGATGCGCGACCCACATCGCCCAGAGCACGGCAATTCCGACCAGCCCGAGCTGAATGCCGACGGCGAACGTCTGATTGTGCGGATTGGTCGTCGCCGAGCCAGACGACCCCGTCTGACCAGCGGTCGCTTTGATGAACAGATCATGGATCGAGCCCGTCCCATGGCCGATCATCGGCGCGGATTTAATGAAGTCCACCGAGCGTTTGGCAAACGCGATGCGCTCGCCGGACGAGTTGAGCGCGTCGCTTTGCTCGTATGCCTGCTCACCGATCCAGATCTCCTCGACGCGGCCGCGCAGATAAGGCGACGCGAACCAGGCCATGCTCACGAGCGCGGCCGTCGCCAGCGCAGCGGCCAACATGCCCCGCGCGCTCAAACGCGTTACCGCATAGACAGCTATCAGAATTAGGATCACGACGAGCGGGGTGCGAGCTGTCGCGATGAACACGATATCGGCGAGCATCGCCACACCCAGAACGGCGGAGATCGCCAGCCACCCATAATCGCGGCGGCGCAGGGCCACATGCGCGACGCCGATGAGCCCGGCGATACAGATCGCGAACTCGCCGCTTTGCGTGGGCGCGTTCTTTACCATCACGCCGTAATGCGGCGCGGTATGCGGCAGGGTCGGCCAGATCGCCATCGCGAAAGACGTAAGCAGCACGACCGCGCAGGAGATCAGGTAAGCCACGAATACGTCGTTGCCCCGCTCTGACCGCGAATACTGGACGAACAGGAGCGGGATCGCGAGCAACTTGAAAAACGAGCCGACGCCACCCCAGCGCTCGTCCCAACTCACGTCGGCCCACAGCATGCCTGCGACGCCGAGCATTACGAGCAGCACCGGCAATCCGCCCGCAGCGGTCAGCAAAATGCGACGAGTGTCCGGCCATTCGAGCGTCGGAATGACCACGATCGCCCAGAGCGCGGCAAGAATACCGGTGGCCGACGTCGACCAGGGCAGCGACACCGCCAGCGCGATCGCCAGCCAGTCGGCTAGCCGCTCGGCGCGGACGCGATCGAAAGCGCTTGTGAGCGACACGCTAGCCATGCCTCAGCTCGTACCTTGCGTGAGCGCTGACAGTCCGCGTTGCGCGCGCACGCGATTGGCCGCCATCGTATCGGCGAGCCGGCCCTCATTCTCGCCGAGCCGGCCGCGATCCGCCTCTGGGTGCCAGAGATGAATGACGCCGACCGCGAAATTGCCGTCCTTGCGACATACGCCCGCATGCAGAAGACGCACAATGATGTCGCTGTCCTCCTTGCCCCACCCGGCGAAATCGGCGTCAAAGCCATCGACCCGCGTCAGGTCCGAACGCCAGATCGCCAGATTGCACGAGCGCGCCCCCTGCCAGGTCTTTGCACGCAATTTGCGCAAGGGCCCAAGCGGCAGGCGCAAAAGCGCAGCAACCCGGTTCACGCGTCCGCCAAAACGTCCGGACAGCCAGCGCGAAAAGCCCCACCGTTCCGGCTCCTCTTTCTCGCGAAGCACGCGGGCCGTCTCCTCGGCCGACAAGAGCACCCGGTTGCCGCTGACGAACCAGCCGCTTTCCGCGAGCCGCCGGTGTGTAGAGACGAAATCCGGCCGTACGATGCAATCCCCGTCGAGAAACACGCAGTAACTCCCGCGCGCTTCGAGCACGGCGCGATTGCGAATCTCCGCCGCGCGGAATCCGCGATCCTCATGCCAGACGTGAGCCACGCGGTGGCCAACCTTCGCCTTCCACGACTCGACAAGCGTCGCCGTCTCGGGCCCGGAGCCGTCGTCCGCGACGATCACCTCGAAATCGGCATCGCCCTGCCGGGACAGCGAGCGCAGCACTGCATCGAGCGCATCCTCGCGCCGGTAGCTCGTGACGATAATGGAAATCAGCTCGGCCACGCTTTTGTGCAGCTCCCCTCGCCCGGCGTTGCTTAGCCGAGGCGTCGGGATCCCGCAAACCTAGAGACCTCAGCGGCCCGATTCGCTCAGTTCCGCCCAGGAGTGCAATCCGAGCGACAGCAATTCCACCCTCTGCCAGTATCGCTCGCTTGCGGCCATCAATTCCCTGTGCGATCCGCGTTCGATAATGCGCCCATGATCCACGAGAATGTCGTCGCATGCGGTGACGGTCGACAGCCTATGCGCGATCACGATCAGGGTGATGACGCCTTTGGGGCTGTCGATCGCGGCATGCACCTCATACTCCGTGAGGAGTCGCGCACATTCGTCGCCTTGTCACGGATCAACACGTCGGCATTGCGCTATAAGGCGCGCGATCGCTAGGCACCGCCTGCGTTTCACAAACTCGGCCAGCCCGCTCACAATCTCCCCTGCTGGGGAACCCCTCACCGGGCCGTTATTGAGCTCATGCGGGGGCCGGTCCACAAATCCCTAGGCCGAAACGGGGGCGCAATGCTAATTTCCCGTGGCCTTCCCTACAACGACCCTCCCAATGCAGAAGATCACCGCATACATCATTGCCTACAACGAGGCCGAAAAGATCGAAGCGGCCGTCGCCAGCGTGCTTTGGGCCGACGAGGTGCTGGTCGTCGACTCCTTCAGCACCGACGGCACTGCCGAAATCGCCACCGCGCTCGGCGCGCGCGTGGTCAACGTTGCATTCAACGGCTTTGGCGACCTGCGCAACCGTGCGCTTGAACACTGCACCCACGACTGGATCTTCAGTCTCGATTCCGACGAACGCTGCACGCCCGATGTCCGCGACGAAATCCTCAGCCTGCTTGCCGGCACACCGGCGCATGACGTCTATCGCGTGCCGCGGCGGAGCTACATGATGGGCCGCTGGATCAAGGGCTCAGGCTGGTATCCCAATTTCCGCCAGCCGCAGCTCTTCCGCAAAGGGGCGATGCGCTACACGCTCGAACCGGTGCACGAAGGATTTGAAAATCTTAGCGGCAGGCCGATCGGGGCGCTGCAGAACGCGATCTGGCAATTCCCGTTCCGCAATCTCGACGAGGTCATCCGCAAGATGAACCGCTATTCGACGCTCGGCGCCGACAAGCTGCAGCACAAGCACATCAACATGGGCTCCGCGTTTGGACACGCGCTGTGGTCCTTTCTCAAACATTACATTTTCAAGCGCGGCTTCATCGACGGCTGGGCGGGATTCGTCATCGCCTTCGGCAATTTCGAAGGCACGTTCTACCGCTATGCTAAACAGCACGAGCAGACGCAAGACTGGCAAGCGCCGCCGAGCAAACCGCTCAAGCGGGAACGCTGATCTATTCCGTCCCCGTCGGAATTTATTAATTACATGCAATTCTCTGACTTTCCTCAAATCTTAAAGGTCATCAACTTTATAAAATTATAGATTGTTTTCCATCCATCGATTTACACGATCTTACAGTACCCTGCGTTAATTCGTGTGGAATGAATTCAACGCAGGATCGCCGCATGTGGGGGAATCTCGCGTCAGACCAGACAATGCCGCCCGCGCTCGCCGGACACGGCTGGTGCAGGATCGGACCACGCGTCCTCGCCGGCCTGCTCGCCGCATCCGTGGTTTGCGCGATCGCCGCACCGGTCGATGCGAGTACCGGCAGGGCTGAAACGGGCGACAGCGGGGCGCTGACGTCGGGTCGCAAGCCGGCGTCGCTGCCGCAGGGCACCCGTCCTTTCAACATCAATCCGATCGCGAGCGACGAGACGGCCGAGTTGCTGCAATCCAAATTGGCGCCGTCGGCGGAGCTGCTCGCCCGATGGACGTTCAGGGATCTCGTGCGCAATGCCTCGCTCGTCGGCGTG
>Ga0207766_1000348_pt1 | contig 9338 bp, 10 predicted proteins | sample LuqExpMetageno68_FD_187825 | JGI IMG/M metagenome (GOLD analysis project Ga0207766, IMG submission 187825) | Tropical forest soil microbial communities from Luquillo Experimental Forest, Puerto Rico - Sample 68 (SPAdes) | ecosystem: Environmental > Terrestrial > Soil > Tropical forest ...
TGGTGCGCCGCGTTTGCTCGCCTGTTGCACGACGGCGCTGCTGCCGATGATGAGGAGGCGCCTGAGCGTGCGCTCGCCCATTTTGGACGTTGCACCAAGTTTCTGCTTGCCGCCTGTCGATCTTTGAAGGGGCGTGAGACCTAGCCAGGCGGCAAAGTCGCGGCCGATCCCGGGAACGGTCATCAGCCTGCGCGATACTTCGTCCTCGCGAGCGTCGAGGACGTGGCCGAGATCGTGAACGTCCGCGTCCGCACGGTACGCCGTCGCATCGATGCTGGTTTCCTCGTAGCGCATGATTTCGGTGGGATCATCCGCATCGCCGAGAGCGATTTGAGCCACTTTGTCGAACGCAGCTGCGGCGAATGGCTGCTGTCATCTCCTAGGCGCGGCGAGAGTTCGCGTCATTTTGGCAAGGACTTTCTCCAATTTGTCGATAGCCCAGTCAATCTGCGCTTCTTCGATCACGAATGGTGGCGCAAAGCGGATCGTGTTGCGATGCGTGTCTTTCGTTAGAACTCCTTCCCGGAGCAGATTCTCGACGACTGTTGCGGCGCGAATCGCCTTCTGATCAAGCTCAACCCCTATGAATAAGCCCTTGCCTCGAACTTCCGTGATGAGCGGGTTGTCGATAGCTGAGAGCTTTTTCAGCAATACAGTGCCCAGAATAGCCGATCGTTCGATCAGCTGTTCCTTTATTAAAGTATCAAGCGCCGCGAGCCCGACAGCGGCGGCCAGTGGATTGCCGCCAAATGTGCTCCCGTGATCGCCTGGTGAGAACACCTGCATGACCTCACGGCGCGCAAGAAATAGGGATACCGGTAGCAAACCGCCGCCGAGCGCCTTTCCAAGAATCAAACCATCGGGCACGACTTGATCATGATGACAGGCCAGCAGACGGCCGGTTCGTCCCAGACCCGTCTGCACCTCGTCACAAATCAGCAGCACGTTGCGTGTCCGGCATATGCGTGCCGCTTCGGAGAGATAGCCTGGTGACGGCACATTGATTCCACCTTCGCCCTGGATGGGCTCGATTAAGAACGCGGCAGTGTCGGGCGTAATCGCAGCTTCCAATGCGTGCACATCGTTGAATTTGATGATCTTGAATCCGTGTGAAAACGGACCGAAACCGTCGCGATATTGCGCAACCGAGGAGAAACCCACAATTGTCGTCGTGCGGCCATGAAAATTGTCTTCAGCGACAATAATCTCCGCGCGATCCGCCAGGACACCCTTGACCTTGTAGGCCCATTTCCGCGCTGCCTTTATTGCGGTTTCGACCGCTTCGGCACCGCCGGTCGCCGGCAGCGCCATGTCCATTTGCGTAAGCTCGCACGCCCGCGCAAGAAACGGCCCGAGGCGGTCCGTAAAGTAGGCGCGTGACACAGTATCTAATTGGTGCGCCTGTTTGGTCAGCGCCTCGACGAGACCGGGATGGCAGTGGCCAAAGCTCGCTGCCGAATAAGCGCCCATCATATCGAGATAACGGTGGCCCTGATCATCCCAAAGATAAACGCCCTTCCCACGCACAAGAGTCACGGGAAGAGGCTTGTAGTTTCCCGCTCCATACTTAGACTCGAGCGCACTGAATTCGGTCATCGGTCAGCTCTCTTTCGACTGGGATGCCCCCGATCACGACAAAGCGATCACCCTCCTGCACGGCCTGTAGCGTTGTTTCCGCTAGCCGCTGCGTCGCCTGCCCGACGAAATTCTGCGGATCTGCCTCACGGCCGTTCACGCCTGCAATGGATCGCCAAACCAGGCTCAGCCCGCCCGCATGAGAAGAGGGCTTCAACCGCTCCCATTCAGTCCTAAAGTGCGCCGGCCTAAATTTGCATCCTGGATCCGATGCCCCGGCGCCGCACGAGAACTCAATGCCGACCAGGCGATATGCCACATCGATATCTGAAGCGGTGCCACGCATGTTGGCACGCCGCCAAAAGGTTTTCGGGTGGAACGTACTTCTGGCTAGCTTTGTTCCGAAAACACGTAGCGAGATATATGTGCTTCTATTGCTTTCTGCATCGCGCTCCAAAACACCCGGCTAGCGACAAAGAGGTGCTTTGAAACGCGAGAGATGAAACGACAGTCTACTTCCGATAATCAGCGGTTGTACCTCTTTCATGGAAGCAAAGACTGAGGATATGATGTATCGCGCGGGAGCAGTGATTTAGGACTGCTTATTATAACGTGTAATTTAAATAATGAATCCGTCTTGCGAAAGGTTGCCGGTTTTCGTTTTCTCCTTCGCGTCGGGAGCTGAAGGAACTTAGCTGGGTGAAACAGAATTGTGCCTAAGCTTGTGCTCGTCGCCGCGGATAAACAACAATGGCCGACAGAAATTTTCCTGTGATCGCCAGATTTGAGGTACGTCGTCGGGCGTATCTGGCACCCGATGGTTCACCTCTAACCGAGTTGCCGTCACTCGCGCGGAATCGCGAGCGGGTTGTATCTTTGTACCGAATGATGGTGCTCGCACGCACGTTCGACATGAAGGCCGTGTCGTTGCAGCGCACTGGCCGGCTCGGTACCTACGCCGTTTCGCTCGGGCAGGAGGCAGTCACCATCGGCGCCGCCAGCGCAATGCGGACCGAAGACGTGCTCCTTCCCTCATACCGAGACAACGGTGCGCTACTTTGGCGCGGTGTGAAAATGGAGGAGATTCTGCTGTTCTGGGGTGGTGATGAACGTGGCAACCATTGGTCAGGCCCGGCGCACGATTTTCCGCCGTCCATTCCCGTCGGTTCTCACGCGCCGCATGCTGCCGGTGTGGCGTCGGCCTTCAAATATCGGAAAGAGCCGCTAGTGGCTGTCTGTCTTTTTGGCGACGGCGCGACCTCCAAGGGCGACGTCTGGGAGGCCATGAACTTTTCGGGCGTTCAAAAGCTTCCCGTCGTGTTTGTCGTGAACAATAACCAGTGGGCCATTTCCGTGCCGCTTCAGCTGCAGACTGCCTCGGAGACCATCGCGCAGAAAGCGATCGCGGCCGGGTTTGCCGGCGAGCAGGTGGACGGCAACGACGTGATCGCGGTGCATGCCGCGGTAGCCGAGGCGGTCGAGTATGCGCGCAAGGGCGGAGGACCGCGCCTAATCGAGGCCGTCACCTACCGTCTGGGCGATCACACTACGGCCGATGACGCCTCCCGCTACCGCTCGCCCGACGAGGTGAAGCAGCGCTGGAAGGAGGAGCCCATCTCGCGCGTTCGCCACTACCTGGTCGCGCAGATGCACTGGAGCAAGTCGGAAGAGGAGGTGCTTTTAAAGGACTGCGAGCGACAGGTGGACCAAGCAGTCGAGGTTTACCTCGCCAGCGAACCTCGTCCAGCCCAGACAATGTTCGATCATCTCTATGCAACGCTGCCATCTGTCTATGCGGCTCAGCGGCAAGAGACATCAGAGTGGTAGAATGCCTGAATTGACCCTCGTGGATGCCGTCAATCTGGCGCTCGCCCGCGCCTTGGAGGAGGATCCGAACGTCGTCGTATTCGGCGAAGACGTTGGCGTGAATGGCGGCGTTTTTCGCGCGACCAACGGGCTGCAGCAGCGCTTCGGTAGCGAGCGGGTATTCGATACGCCACTGTCCGAATTGCTCATCAGCGGGCTCTGCGTCGGAATGGCAGCGCAGGGGCTTCGGCCTGTCGGCGAAATTCAATTTTTGGGTTTTCTTTACCCCTGCATTGATCAGCTGGTGAATCATGCGTCGCGTTTGCGCAACCGCACGCAAGGGCGCCTCACCTGTCCGATGGTTCTGAGAGCCCCGCATGGGGCAGGGATTCGCGCGCCCGAACATCACTCTGAGGCCACCGAGGCAATGCTTGCGCATATTCCGGGCCTTCGGGTCGTTATCCCATCGAGCCCCGAGCGCGCCTATGGATTGCTGCTGTCCGCCATTCGCGATCCCGACCCGGTCGTGTTTCTCGAGCCCACGCGCATCTACCGATCGGCCAAAGATCTGGTCGACGATACTGGCGAGGCGTTGCCTATGGATGTCGCCTTTGTCGAGCGGGAGGGACGCGACATCACTCTGATCAGTTGGGGCGCGATGCTCAAAGATACATTGCAGGCGACCGAAGAGCTTTCGCGCAGTGGGATCGAGGCGGAGGTGATCGATCTGGCAACGCTCAAACCCTACGACGAGCAAACGGTGCTTGGATCCGTGGCAAAGACTGGCCGGTGCGTGATCGTGCACGAGGCAGCGCGCACCGGTGGGTTTGGCGCCGAGATCGCCGCATTGATCGCTGAGCGGGCGCTGCTCTCGCTGTTAGCGCCGGTCACACGGGTCACTGGCTACGATACGATCATCCCACTGCCGCGGCTCGAGCGCTCTTACATGCCCTCCGTCCCGCGCATCGTCGCGGCTGCACGAAAGACCTGCGAGTTCGGCTGAGCGAGAGCGCGCCGCCATGCGACAATTCACATTGCCTGATCTGGGCGAGGGGCTTGAAGAAGCCGAGATCGTGGCTTGGTTTGTCAATGAAGGCGATCATGTCACGGTCGACCAGCCGCTGATATCGGTTGAAACCGACAAAGCCGTCGTCGAGGTGCCTTCGCCCTGGGCAGGCACGATCGCGCGCCGCTTTGGTGCAAAAGGCGAGCTGGTGAAGGTTGGCGCACCGCTCGTCGAATTCGCTGAAGGAGATGACAAGGATGCCGGCGCGATCGTCGGCGAAGTTGCGCAGGAAGCGCCGTCGGTGAGCGTCAGCCAAGCGGGGGCCCGGGGCCTGCAGGTGCTTCCAGCTGTGCGGGCATTGGCACGCAAGCTTGACGTCGATCTGAATTCGATACAGGGAAGCGGACCTGTGGGAATGATCACGCGTGATGACGTTGAGCGTGCTGCGCGTAGTCTCGCTGACGCGGGGCCGCCAGAGCCGCTCAAAGGCATGCGGCGCGCAATGGCGCAAAGAATGGCGTTGTCGCATGCGCAGGTGGTGCCGACGTCCGTAACGGACGAAGTCAGCATCGACCGCTGGTCCAAGGGCGCCGATATCACCATACGATTGGTGCGGGCGATCGCGGCCAGTTGCAAAGCCGAGCCGTCGCTCAATGCCTGGTACGATTCCGAAGCTGGTAGCCGCCGTCTACTCACCCGCGTTGACGTTGGGATCGCCATCGATCTCGAAGGTGGGCTGATCGTGCCGGTCTTGCGCAACGTCGGGGAGCGCGACAGCGGCGATCTTCGCGCCGGCCTAGAGCGTATGCGTGCGGATGCTGCGGCACGTTCGATCCCGCCGGAAGAACTCAGAGGCGCGACCATTACGTTGTCGAATTTTGGGATGATTGCCGGCCGGTTCGCGAGCCTCGTGGTGGTCCCTCCCCAGGTCGGGATTGTCGGCGCCGGACGGGCCGAGCAACGCGTGGTTGCCGAAGCCGGACAAGCAGTGGTCCGGCGAATTCTGCCGCTGTCGCTGACCTTCGATCACCGCGCGGTCACGGGCGGAGAGGCCGCGCGCTTTCTCGCGGCGCTCAAAAGGCATCTCGCGGAGCCCTGATGATACTACGATGGACGGGGGGATGTGATGACATATCACCCGTCGGCCGCGACTTCGATTCGCCCCGACGTTGGAATGAAAGTCTTATACGAGCTCGAGACAGTCGACGGTCGCCAGCGAGTAAGGCGCGTGATCCAGCTCGATCGCGGCGACATTCCGCTTCCCGGTTCGATCTTTCGCTAAATGGCAACATCGAGGAAACCATATGGTCTGCGCCCGCAGAGGTGGGTGCATCAACGAAGGCCAAGCTCGTTGGCCCGTAAATTGAAGGAACCGGGCTTGTGGCCCGGCCTAAAGCTAGATCAATCGACGTGGCAAATCGAAACCGCCCGGCGTTTTCTCCGCCGGGCGGCCATATCGTCACCGCATCAGTTCACCGCGAAGCAGTAAAGCAAGCCAGCGCCGCCGGTGCTCTTCAACCCCTCCGGGCTGCAGCCGCGCGAGGGATGCGCCGAATTCCACGAGTGCGATGGCGCATTGTCTTGCAGGCCCAGGCGGTCGCTGTGACCGACGATGGCCGAGCCTTCGGCGCCGCTCTTGGTCCAGTTGCCGCAAGTCGCATCCTTGTCCGGCGGTGGCGCACGGCCGTCTTCCGTCGAGCCAGTGAGGATGTCGTGCTGGGTGCCGACAAAGAACCGCCCTGGAATGTGCCGCCCGTTTTCCGCCAAGGAATTCTCCAGGTTGATTTTATTGTTGGAATGCAAATCCTCGACATTGGCTGCGATCTGGACACCATTGACATTGACCCACGGGCCCCTGCCGATCCTGTCGCGGGCGTTCACCGCCGGCGCCCTGCCGGTCGCTTGCGCGCTGAGATAGGCGTGCCAAATCTTGGAGCCGGCGCCGACCTTGGCTGCCAAGTCCTGGCAATGCTTATCGGCACCCGCGAGGCCGCCGAAGTCGGCGCCCTTGGGTCCGCCGACGCTGCTGACGAAGAATGTCACGTTGGGATATTCGGACGGCAGCGGTTGCGCCTGCAATTCCCCGGTCAGAACGAAAGGCGCAAGCGCCGCGACTGCGAAAGCAACAACTGCAAGCTTCATGAATTTCTCCCCGCTGGGTGCTATTCGATCTCGCCTGAGAACTAATCCCAAGCTGGCCGAATTTCTTTCAATTTCGGCAGCCTTCGGCAAGGCTAAGATCTGCTCTTGCGGATCAAGTGTTTGTGACGACAATACTCCTAAGGGCCAGTAGCGGGCACGCACCTCTTCAAGTCGCCTCAATAGTGAGCGGACATGTGCCGATGACCCTGCAATGTCGCTTTTTTTGACCCTGAACGGTCACCTGGTGCATTGTTGACCGATGCATGGTGTATGCTGCATCTAGAAGTCATGGGGGCGGCATGGATGCGATAGAAACTCACACAATCGGCCGACACCGGATCCTTTTGGATGTCAGAGACGACGTGGGCCCGGCGTCGGCCTATTCTTTATTACTCGCAGAACACATTCCTGACCTGACGGGCAAGACCGCCGTCGATCTCGGCACCGGTTCTGGCATCCTTGCAATCGTTGCAAGCTTACAAGGGGCAACTACGGTCTATCTACTTGATACCTACGATAGAGCAATCAGACTTGCGCTGGAAAATGGCGAGAGGAATGGCGTGGGAGGTCGGCTCGTTCACTTGCCGATCGGCGCGACCATGCTTCCACTCCCGGTCGGAAAAAAAGTTGATGTCATTCTCAGCAATCCGGCGCAATTACCGTTGCCGCATCAGGATCGTGAGAACAGCCCATTTTATGCTGGTCCTGACGGTCGTTCGATGATCGATGCCTTGATCGTAGAGGCACCCACCAGACTAAATGTCTCTGGCCACCTTCTGATGACGCACAACTCGCTGGCCAATCTGAACAAGAGTCTCGCAATGCTCAAGTCGGTTGGTTTGCAGCCGCGCATCTTGGCTGAACGATCTTTCCCATTTCGCCCATTCATTGATCGCGCTTGGCTGGACAAGCTAGGCGGAGTGACGGAAGGCTTGTACTCAGTTCGGAATGATACTGCCTACGAGACACTCTACGTTATCGATGCGACGGCTTAGCGTCTCAATGTCGCATTGGCACTTGGTCTCACTGTGCCAACCATCACTACTCGCGCGCGCCGACGAAGGTCATCGAATAACGGTATGTCCGCTTCTCTAATCGGCCGATCTGGGTCAAGCGCTTCCGACTGTCGACGAAGATGAATGTCACTCGGGGGCTCGTGCTTCTCTCCGGAATCGGCACCCATGGGCTCCGCGCCCCGCCCCGTTGCTCCACCGAGCCCGCCGGGCTCAAATGCCACTGGGACTCTCACCATCGCTGGATGAACCGCGGGGCTTATCTCGCTCTCTGAGAGAGCGCCACAAGCAAAACTCCACCCTAGATTGCGTTTTATATCCAACAAATACCCACCGAGAACCGGCGTCGCCTGTGGGTTTGCTTTTTTTCAGGGGTCGCGGCGACAGAAAAATGTTTTTTAACAATTACTTGGAGAAGTGTATGGAAATTTTTAGGGGCGATAGGGCTTAAAAACAATATACTAGCTATTTTTGGATGAAATCCCATCAATTGTTGTTTTTGTGCCACCAAAACTCATCAGAAATAGTTTAACAGCAGCTTTGGAGGTTAGTCCGTCTCCTGGAGGGGGTAGTCACGTTCGCGTTGGGATTCCGAAACGTGAAGGAAAAGGTGATCTATGAACAAATTCAAGCAGACTCTGCTCGCTTCGGCTGCCGGCGTAGTGCTAGCCGCTGGCTCGGCCGTCGCGGCTGACTTGCCTGTAAAGGCTCCGACAGTGGCGCCCATTCCTTACGTTAGCTGGACTGGGGGCTATATTGGCGCGCACATAGGCGTCGGGACACAACATTCTGCCTGCGGAAACAATGCCGGCAGTGGTTGGGGCTGCGATCAGTGGATTACCAGTGGCACTACTGAGGCGCGCTCAAGCGCGTTTTTAGGTGGCGTCGAAGCTGGCTACGATTGGCAAAATCGTAACTTTGTCTATGGCGTTGCTGCTGATTGGACTTGGACAAACCTGAAGAAATCCGTCACGGGTGGTTCAGGCTCGACGAGTTACGAATCGAAGGTTAACTGGCTTGCTTCGTTCCGCGGTCGTGCGGGCATCGCCATTGACGATACTTTGGTGTACATGACTGGCGGTCTTGCGCTCGGTGGCGTGAAGGATACAGTTAATTATATGGGGTGGCGTTGCTGCGGCTCCTCGTCCCTTTCTTCCAGTTCAACGCAGGCGGGTTGGGTTGCCGGTGCAGGCGTCGAACACCGCTGGGACAGAAACTGGTCGGTGAAGCTTGAGTACCTCCACTATGAGTTGGCCGAGCACTCCGCTTCTGGGAGTGTTCCAGGCACAAGCGGTGCCAAGACTACTCACCTCCGCTTCGACCACACAATTGACGTGGGTCGTGTCGGCGTGAACTATCGCTTCTAAATTTGAACCGCTGACTGCGAAAGGTGAGCTTGGACCAACGTCCAAGCTCACTTTTCATTTTTCTAACTGACGACCAAGGCATGGATCTCTATCCTAAGTTTCCTAATATAGGCTGCCAATTCTATTCAGCGTCTGTTTTGAAGAAATAATAACTGGAAGTGGTACGCGATAAGGTTTCTATTTCACCGAGCAGGTTGCCAGTAGTGAAATCGAATTCGGGATAGGTGCGCTACATTTGTCGGCCAACATCCGTTGCCAAACGTTGCGCTTTAAAATTTGGTGAGTGCCGTTTGGGCGGACTGCGGTCAGCAAAAAGAAGCGGGCCAATGCTGCAATAGTGGCCCGGAGCGCCCCGAGGTTGCGAGATCTCGAAGCATCTAAGCTTACAACGAATTGCAGTGGACTTGTTCTTTTATTTATTCCTCCGGC
>Ga0207766_1000360_pt1 | contig 9222 bp, 10 predicted proteins | sample LuqExpMetageno68_FD_187825 | JGI IMG/M metagenome (GOLD analysis project Ga0207766, IMG submission 187825) | Tropical forest soil microbial communities from Luquillo Experimental Forest, Puerto Rico - Sample 68 (SPAdes) | ecosystem: Environmental > Terrestrial > Soil > Tropical forest ...
TCGTCGAAAGTCCGCTCGGCGACATTCGCATGCCGGTGCAGATCGCCATCGCCGAGACGCTCGCCGGCGACTTCGATACCGTGCTGTTGACGGCGAAGGCCTATGACCTCGACCAGGCGATGGCCGCCATCCGCCCGGCGGTCGGACCCGATACGGCGATCCTGCCCTTGCTCAACGGCCTTGGCCATCTCGACCGCCCCGAGCAACGCAGAGCGGAACGGCAGCACACGGTTGCCGTCGCTCGACGTGCCTTCCGCAAATAGCACGACGGAGGTGCCGCCTTTCAGCCGTCCGACGATCTGTCTTACCGCGTCGCCGGCTTGCCGCCGCCGCGTGCGATCGACAAACACGGTGCGCTGCATCTGGGCCGTGACCCCTACCAGCGGCCATTTGCGCACTTCGCTCTTGGCGACGAAGGCGACCGGATGCACCGAGCCGATCACCACGATGTCGACCCACGACACGTGATTGGAGACGAACAGCACGGCCTTGTCGCGCACCGGCGCGCCGACGACGCGCACGCGAATGCGCAGCAGGCGGCACAGCACGCGATAATAATTGCAGCAGATGAAGCCCCAGCCGGCCAGCCCCAGCTTACCGAGCAGCCATTGCAGTGAAATCAGCACTGGCGTGGCGGTGAAGAAAACCGTGCCGATGAACACGCCGCGCAGCATCAGCAACGACCGCTCGTCTCCGTGAAAGCGGAGACCCAGAGTCGCCTATCGACAGGCTCGAATGAGCGGAGTTTGCGGAACCGGCGAGGCATCCCTCAATTCTTGTCTGTCTTTTCGTCCAGCGGTACGGCGTAAAGTTCAAGACGGTGGTCGACCAATTTGTAGCCGAGCCGGCGCGCGACCTCGGCCTGCAACCGCTCGATTTCTTCTGACTTGAACTCGATGACGTCGCCCGTGCGCAGGTTGATCAGGTGATCGTGATGACCTTCCGAGCTGGTCTCGTAGCGGGCGCGACCTTCGCGGAAATCGTGCCGCTCGATGATGCCCGCGTCCTCGAACAGGCGGACGGTGCGGTAGACGGTCGAAATCGAGATGCGATCATCGACCCGGCTGCAGCGCCGGTAGAGCTCCTCGACGTCCGGATGATCGACGGACTCGGCAAGCACGCGGGCGATGGTGCGGCGCTGCTCGGTCATTCGCATGCCTTTGGCGGCGCAGAGGGATTCGATATCGGTGGGCTGTCTCTCGAAGCTGCTCACGGCGGCACATCTCACAGGTTGTCCGGCGCCCTTCTAGCACCAAGCCCGAGCCGGCGCATTTGCTTCCCGTCAATTGAGGTCGCGGCGCAGCACCAGCGCCGTAGCCGGTTTGCCGCTGGGATAAGGATAGTAATTCGGACGCCGGCCGACCTGGCGGAACCCGGCCCGGCGGTAGAGACGGAGCGCGGGCTCGTTGCCCTCGTCTACCTCCAGAAACACGGTCCTGACGCCCGAGCCCGCCAAGGTCCGCAGGTGGAGATTGAGCAGGCCATGCCCCAGCCCGCAGCGGCGTCGGCTTCCATCGACGGCCACTGAGAGAATTTCCGCCTCATCCGCCGCCCTTCGCGACAGGATGAACCCGACGAAGCGGCCTTTGAGCGACGCCGCGTGCGCCAGGACCGCCCGATCGATCAACAGCGCATGCACTTCCTCCTCGCTCCAGCCACGCTGAAAAGATTTGGCGTGCAAGCCTGAGATTTGCTCCGCCAACCGCGGATCGGCGTCGAATAAGCGCGGCTTGGGGCGGCCCAGCAGTTTGGCGAGCCAACTCATCGCCGGGCGATCTGGGACGCGTCCTGCGGCTGCGCGTCGGGGGCCCGAAGATAGAGCGGCCGTGGCGGCCCTGCGCTTTCCGGCGCCGCGGCGCCCAATTGCGCGACCCAGTCGATGTCGGGCGCGGCCTGCTGATGTATGGACGCGGGCTGCCGCTCGCGCGCGGGCCAGTTCGCCGCCAGCAGTGCCGCGGCATTGCCGACGAGGCGCGGCGCACGCGAGGTGGTGCAGGCGCGCAGCGCGTCGCGCAGGCTCGCAAGCTTGGGCGACACCAAGGTTCGCCCGCCCGGCCCGATGATGTGGAGGTAGACGTGATCGTGCCGCGCATCGACCGCGGCGACGACCGGGGATGTATCGTCCTCGGCGATCAGCGGCGCCGCGAAGGCGGCCAACGTCGTGAGCCCGAGGGCCGGTTTTCCGGTGGCAAGGGCCAGTCCACGCGCCGCTGCGATGCCGACTCGCAGGCCGGTGAAGCTGCCCGGGCCGACCGTGACCGCGATCCGGCTGAGATCGGAAAAACCGAGCCCGCTGCGCTCGACCACGCGCTTGACCAGCGGCATCAGCGCTTCGGCGTGCCCCCGTGCCATGGGCTTTGTTTCACGCGCGACAACCTCGCCGCGCGCCGTGTCCAGCACGGCCGCCGCGCAGGCCTCGAGCGCAGTATCGATGGCGAGGACGCGCATGGTCTTAATGTACCACCGTCATATCGACGGTGGGCTTGCCGTCCACGGTTTTCTGCAGTCCTGCCGCAACTTAGACCGGCCGCACCTCGGTCACCTCGGGCACGAAGTGGCGCAGCAGGTTTTGGATGCCGTGCCTCAAGGTCGCCGTCGATGACGGACAGCCGGAGCAGGCACCCCGCATGTGCAGGTAGACCACGCCTTCTTTGTAACCCTTGAACGTGATGTCGCCGCCGTCGCCGGCGACCGCCGGCCGCACGCGGGTTTCCAGGAGGTCCTTGATCAGCGTGACGGTCTCTTCGTCCTCGGCGTCGAAGAATTCGTCGGACGTCGCCTCCTGCCCCTCGTTCGCGAGCAGTGGTGCACCGGACATGTAGTGCTCCATGATCGCGCCGAGCACGGCCGGCTTGATCTGCTGCCATTCGCCGCCGGTCTTGGTCACGGAAATGAAATCCGCGCCGAAGAACACGCCGCCGACGTTCGGCAGATCGAACAGCTTCTGTGCCAGCGGAGACTGCGCCGCGGCATCCGGCGTGCGCATGTCGAGCGTGCCGGTTTCTAGGACAGGGCGGCCTGGGATGAATTTCAGCGTCGCCGGATTCGGCGTCGCTTCGGTCTGGATGAACATGTTTCGCTCCTGACGGGGTCAAGGCCCGTGGGTGCATGAGTTTTACCGAACATACATGGCGCTAGGATTGATAAGGGTCAACCGAGGCCGGTTCCCGGCGGCGGCCCGAAATCGACCACTGGCCGGCCGTCATGAGCGACGCAACCGGCGAAGGCGCGCCGCGTTTCCATCGGCCGACTTCTAGGACAGCGCTTCCAAATCCTCGTCGCTCAGGTGCCCGGGCACGATGGCGACCGGAATCGGGAACGTGCCGGCCGTCTTGGCGACGCTCGACACCAGCGGGCCGGGCCCTTCGCTCCCCGTACCGGCGGCGAGCACGAGAATGCCGATGTCCAAATCGTCCTCGATCAGGTTGAGCATCTCCGTCGCCGGGTCACCCTCGCGGATCGCGCGCTCCGGCGCGATGCCCGCGATGTCGCCGATGCGCGCGGCGTATTTGTCGAGCGTCGCCTGCGCGGCTTCCTCCGCCTCCGCCTTCATGATGTCGGCGACGCCGAGCCACTGCTGATTGCGCTCGCCCGGCTCGATCACGCGCAGCATTACGATGGCGGCTTTGGTGTGCGCGACGCGCTTCGCCGCCCAGAACACCGCGCGATCGCACTCTTCAGTGTCGTCGATGACGACAAGATACTTGCGGATATGCCCGGCTTCGTTGCTGCGGCGCCTGTTGGTCATCGTCGCCCCTCGATGGAGGGATGCTCGCATGGACGCAGCCGGAGCGGCAAGCCCGGGCGTGAAGCCGTTCCAGACCTCAGGACAAATTCCAATTTGAAATGTGATGCGAGCCCGGCTACCGATCTGTGCGCCGTTGACGTTTCCGGGCACGGGACTGCGGTACAATGCTCCGGCCATGCATTGCCGAACTTCGGCGTGCTAAAACCCCATACGACAAATGAGGACGCAAGCGTTGACCAGTCCGAGCAAGCATCTTCGTAAAATTCTGACACAGCAGCGGGCCGTTCTGCTGCCTGGCGCCGCCAATGCGCTGACCGCCCGCGTGATCGAGGACGTGGGATTCGAGGCTATCTATGTGACCGGCGCCGGCGTGACCAATACGTTCCTTGGCCTGCCGGATATCGGCCTGATCTCGCTGACGGAGCTCGCAAATCATCTCAGTGCGATGCGCGACGCCGTTCGACTGCCGCTGGTCGTCGACGCCGACACGGGCTTCGGAAATGCGATCAATGTCGGCCGAACGATTCAGGTGCTGGAGCGCAGCGGCGCGAGCGCCATTCAGCTCGAAGACCAGGAATTTCCGAAACGCTGCGGTCATTTTTCCGGGAAATCCGTGATTGCGCGGGACGAAATGGTGCAGAAGATCCGCGCTGCGGCTGACGCACGCGTCAATCCCGATCTCGTCATCATCGCGCGCACTGACGCGATTGCGGTCAACGGCTTCGAGGACGCGATAGAACGGTCGCAGGCCTATGTCGAAGCGGGAGCCGACGTGACTTTTGTCGAAGCCCCGCGCACGCGCGAGCAACTCGCCGACATTCCGAAGCGGCTCGGCGTTCCGCAACTCATCAATATCGTCGCAGGCGGTCTCACCCCGATGCTCGAACTGCCGGAGTTCGAGCGCATGGGTTATTCGCTGGTGCTCTACGCCAACGCCGCGCTGCAGGCATCTGTCGCGGCTATGCAAAAGGTGCTCGGTCATCTGAAGGCGAACGGGTCGCTCGATGGCGTATCGGACCAGCTTGCGACGTTCGTCGAGCGGCAGCGCCTGGTGCAAAAGCCGCGCTTCGATGCGCTCGAAAAGAAATACTCATAACCTCTCAAGGCAGGAATTCGCGTGTCAGCCTCCGACAATCCGCACACCCGCGCCATTGCAGAATTCGTTTCCGGTCTGCGCTACGACGACATCCCGAACGAGGTGATCGCGCGGATCAAGCTGTTGATCCTGGATTCGCTCGGCTGTGCGCTCTACGGCAGCGCGCTGGAATGGAGTCGCATCCTGCGCGCGACGCTCGGCGCCATCGACAAGACGGACGGCTGCCGCGTCTGGGGCACGGCGGAGCGGCTCTCGGCGCCGCATGCAGCGCTGGTGAACGGAACGCTGGTCCAGAGCTTTGAGCTCGACGACGTGCACCGGCAGGGCGTGCTGCATGTCGGCGCGGTGACGCTGCCCCCGCTTATTGCCGTCACCGAAATGCGCTCCGGTCTCACCGGGCGCGATTTTCTGCGCGCGGCGGTCGCCGGTTACGAGATCGGTCCGCGAGTCGGCAAATGCATGGGGCCGCAGCACATCGGGCAGGGCTGGCATTCGGGCGCGACGGTCGGCGTGTTCTCCGCCGCGTCGGGCGCATCAGCCGCGCTCGGCCTAACGGCGGATCAGACCGTGCATGCGCTCGGGATTGCCGGCACGCAGTCCGCGGGCCTGATGGCGGCGCAATACGGCGCCATGGTCAAACGCATGCACGCCGGCCGCGCGGCGCAGAGCGGGCTCTACGCGGCGCTGCTCGCGCAGAACGGCTTTACTGGCATCGTCGATGTGTTTGAATCGCCCTACGGCGGCTTTTGCACGACCTTCTCGCGCTCGACCGACCGCTTCGATCTCAGCCAGCTATCATTCGAGCTGGGACGGCAATGGGAGAGCCTATGTGTGTCGCTTAAATTCTACGCCTGCGTCGGCAGCAATCATACGACGCTCGACGCGATCCGCACGATGCAGACGCGCCGGCCGTTCGGTCCGGAGGACATCGACGAAATCGTCGTCCACGGCTCGCATGTCACCGTCGAGCATGTCGGCTGGCCGTACGAACCGCAGGGCCTCACCTCGGCGCAACTCAATCTGCCGTTCTGCGTCGCGACGTTGCTGCTTGAAGGCGATGTGTTCGTCGATCAATTTGACGAGGACGTCGTCGAGGATCAGGCGCGCATCGCGCTGTCGCGGAAAGTGCGCGTCGAGCACGATCCGGCGATCACCGAGCGTGGCTCGAACTTCCGGCACATGGTGCGCGTCGACATGAAGCTGAAGGACGGGACCCGGCTGCAAGAGACCGTGGAGGCGCAGCGCGGGAGCGAAAAGCGCTTTGCCAGCGAGGCGGACATCGTCGGCAAGTTCATGAAACTTGCCACGCATACGGTCGGCCGAGAGCAGGCAAACCGGATCGTCGAGCTTGTGCTCGGCGCGGACAAGCTCGTCCGCGCGGATGAAATCGCGCGGTCGCTGGCGGCCTGAACGCTCTATTTTTCCTTCGTCTTGGCGATGCCGGCGGCAAGTTCGCTGAGCCGCTGGCGCTCCGTTTTGGTGAAGGCCACGAAATCGGCGACCGAACCGGGCGCGGGCTCGATACCCGTCCGCGTCAGCTTCTCGGCGACATCCGGATTTTTCAGTGCATCCTGCAGGGCTTCACTCATTTTCTCGACGATGTCGTCGGGCGTGCCGCGTGGAGCGTAAAGGCCCGCCCAATGGCCGATCTGCACCGACGGAAAGCCCTGCTCCGCCGTGGTCGGAATGGATGGATAGGAGCTGATCCGCTTGGTGTAGGTGGTCGCGATCCCCTTCAACAGCCCCGCCTTGATCTGCGGGACGACGACGATGCTTGCCTCGGACGTCGCCGAAACTTCGTTCTTCAGCACCGCGTTCACGGAATCGCCGCCGCTCTTGTAGGGCACGACGTTGAATTTCGCTCCGATCGCCTCCATGATCATCTCGCCGACGAATTCGGGCGTGCTGCCGTTGCCCGCGGTCGACCACGTCACCTTGCCGTTCTGCGCCTTCGCCCAGGCGACGAATTCCTGCATGTTGTTCGCCGGCACGCTCGGATTGACGATGATCACCGAAGGCGCGACCGCGATCATGCCGACCGGCACGAGGTCAGAGTCCTTGTATGGCAAATCCTTCAGCAGAAGGCTGTTGGTGATCGTGCTCGCTGCACCGACGAGGAAGGTATAGCCGTCCGGCTGCGCATGCGCGACGTAGGAGGTCCCAATCACAGCGCCTGCACCGGGGCGGTTCTCGACAATAATGGTTTGATTGAGCTTCTTGCCTGTACCGTCCGCCGCGATGCGGGCAATCAAATCGTTCGCACCGCCGGGGCCAAATCCGACAATCCAGTGGATCGGGCGATCCGGCCAGGCCGCGTGCGCCTGTTGCGCAAGCAGCATGAAGGCAAAGAGCGACGAGGTCAGAAAGGCGGCAGTACGTTTGAACATTTGGGCCTCTGGCTCGGATCGGCAGACCTGAACGGGCCATTATACTGTCAAGCCACGGTCCGCAATGTCGAGGCGGTCTATCGGCGTACCAAGCCGACGACGTCCTTGACCGCCTTCATCGTCTCGGCGGCGATCGCCTGCGCGCGCTGCGAGCCGTCGGCGAGCACGGAATCGATATAGACCGGGTCCTGCACCAGCTTCTTCATTTCCGCGCCGATTGGACCGAGCTTCGACACGGCCAGATCGACCAGTGCAGCCTTGAAAGTCGAGAACTGCGCATTGCCGAACTCGCTGAGCACCGCCGCCTTCGTGGTGCCGGCGAGCGCGGCGTAGATGCCGACCAGATTGTCGGCCTCAGGCCGCGGATCGAGGCCCTTTTCTTCGCTCGGCAGCGGCTCCGGATCGGTCTTCGCCTTGCGGATCTTCTGCGCGATCGCGTCGGCGTCGTCGGTCAGGTTGATGCGCGAATAATCCGACGGCTCCGACTTCGACATCTTCTTCGAGCCGTCGCGCAGCGACATGACCCGCGTCGCCGGCCCTTGGATGATGGGCTCAGGCTGCGGGAAGAAGGCCTCACCGTAGCCGTGCGCGGCGATCGACTTGCCGTAGTCGTTGTTGAATTTCTGCGCAATGTCGCGCGCCAATTCCAAATGCTGCTTCTGGTCTTCACCCACCGGCACATGCGTCGCGCGGTAGACAAGGATGTCGGCGGCCATGAGGTTGGGATAGGCGTAGAGGCCGACCGATGCGTTCTCGCGGTCCTTGCCGGCCTTCTCCTTGAACTGCGTCATTCGATTGAGCCAGCCGAGGCGGGCGACGCAGTTGAACACCCAGGCGAGCTCGGCGTGTTCTGCGACCTGGCTCTGGTTGAAGATGATGTGCTTCTTCGGATCGATGCCACAGGCGATGAACGCGGCCGTCACCTCGCGAGTCGCGTGCGACAGTTCGGCTGGCTCCTGCCAGACCGTGATTGCGTGCAGGTCGACGACGCAATAGATGCAGTCGTAGCGCTCCTGCAGCGCCACGAACTTGGTGATCGCGCCGAGATAATTGCCGAGGTGCAGATTGCCAGTCGGCTGCACGCCGGAAAACACGCGCTCCTTGAACGCCATAGCCTCGCTCCTGGGACTTCGACGGGCCACATCGCATGATGGCGTTTGTCGCGCAACCCCAGCCGCAAGCCAGGCCTCGCACGACCTGCGCATAGCGATATCGAAGGCGGTGCCGATCCGTTATAGGTAAGGCAGAACAGTCCGGATCACTCGGGCGAGCGCGGGGTACGCTTTAGATGAGCAAAGACGAATTGGTCATCCAACTTGTCAAAATCGGACTGGGCATTCTGATTGCCGGATATTTTTTCTGGTGGAGTCTGGAAGTCCTGAAAAGGCTTCCGCCCGCTCATTAGCGCGCCTTTTATTGATCAAGGCGGAGGGCTACCGCTTGCTGTTGCCAGCGCGCCGGTCGCCGATATAGTGCGCGCCGCCCCGATCTCACCTGACTATATCTTTCGAGGGACCATATGACCGCTTCCCGCTACGACGTGCTCGGCATCGGCAACGCCATCGTCGACGTCATCGCCCGCGCCGAGGACGATTTCTTGATCGCGCACGGGATGCACAAAGGGGGCATGGCGCTAATCGACGAAGCCCGCGCGGCGGCGATCTACGCCGCGATGGGTCCTGCGGTCGAAAGCTCAGGCGGATCGGCGGCCAACACCATCGTCGGCGTCGCAAGCTTCGGCGGACGCGCGGCCTTCATCGGCAAAGTGAAGGACGACGAACTTGGCCGCACCTTCGCGCACGACATCCGCGCGGCCGGCGTCGCCTTCGAGCGCCTGGTCAACCGCTTCGACGCGCTGAAGCTCCTCCGCGTCAACCTACTCGTCGTCGCCCGCAAACGCTAATGTCCCACGGGCTCGCGCTCGCTCGTGCGCCAATCGTCGACCGGCTCGACGGCGAACACGAACGGCGGAAGTGGCATAAGGAACATTT
>Ga0207766_1000367_pt1 | contig 9102 bp, 8 predicted proteins | sample LuqExpMetageno68_FD_187825 | JGI IMG/M metagenome (GOLD analysis project Ga0207766, IMG submission 187825) | Tropical forest soil microbial communities from Luquillo Experimental Forest, Puerto Rico - Sample 68 (SPAdes) | ecosystem: Environmental > Terrestrial > Soil > Tropical forest ...
ACCTTGGCACGGCGCGCCTGCGCACTGGGCAAGGCCAGGGTTGAGAAGAACAGGTCGGTGCAAAAATCGGACATCACAGATTTTATGAGTACACACCCGGCAGGTTTCTTCGGCAATGGCGTGTTCTGCGGGCCCATGCGATCTCGTCTAGCACGTTGGTACAATTTCCAACCCGTGGCCCGTCGTGTAACGAAGCAAGGCTAGCTAAGTTGGGCGGCGCCCTTAGGGCCGCCCATAGATAGCGAGCACGGAGGCCGCTCGTCCCCCTTCCCCCGAAGAGAGCGGCCTCTCTATTTGTAGGGAAGAGAAATCCACAAGACTGGTGGCATGTGAGGGCGGAGCAGAGCCGCAAGGCAGAACGAGACTGGCTACTGTACCTTCGTACAATTTCCAACCTGCATGGCCTAAATGTAACTTCAACGAGGTTCGCTATGTTGGAGCGGAGCTCCTTTTAGATGCTCTAGGTGGAGAATTTACAATGCAGGTTTCACTTCGGAAACTCACAGTCGCTGCGATTGCCGCTACCGTTCTCGCTTTGGGTTCCATGAGCGGTGCGCAAGCTGCGGGGGGCGGTCACAGCGGTGGACATTGGGGTGGCGGACATTGGGGCGGTGGTCATTGGGGCGGCTATCGTGGCTGGGGCGTCGGTGTAGCAGCTCCGTACTACTGGGGCGGCTATGGCTACTATGGCCCATACGCGTATGAGCCTTATGCGTACGATTATGGCCCAGAATGCTACATCCGCCGTCGCGTCGTATTCGACCGGTTTGGTCATCGACACATTCAGCGAGTTCGGGTCTGCTATTAATCGCAAGCGAGCTGAGGCTAAGGGGCCAGCTCGTTAGCTGGCCTCTTTGTTTCTCCAAGTCAGAACGTCCCGTCGCTGATCCGCATGTACGCCGGCGACTTCAGGTTGCGCACGGCCGGACTTGTAGGGGGCGATCACGCGCGTCTTGAGACGATGTCGTCCAAACTGCCCCAAAGGACAATACGTTTTTGGCAAAGCTCGTATTATCGGAACTTCCTTCTCTCCGGAAGAGGAGGTTAATATGGCTGAAAACGTAACCAACCTACCGATCAAGCAGGAAAAGTCTGGGGCCCCTAGCTCGGCCGAGTTATGGCGGCCATTCGAAACCCTCCGTGGCGAAATTGACCGCATGTTCGATGACTTCGGACGTGGCTTCTGGCCTTCATGGGGACGCCCGCCGCGCGCAGCTGCTCTTGAAATGCCGTCGCTACTTACGCCCGCCGTCGACGTGGTTGAGAATGACAAGTCGTATGAGATCACTACTGAACTGCCGGGCATGGATGAGAAAAACATCGAGGTGAAACTCGCTGATGGCGTGCTGACGATCAAAGGCGAGAAGCAACAGGACAAAGAAGAGAAGCAGAAGAACTACTATCGCCGCGAACGGAGCTATGGAGCTTTTGAACGAAGCTTCGAAGTGCCGGAAACGGTCGAGGTGGACAAGATCGAAGCCAACTTCTCAAAGGGTGTCCTCAAGTTGATGCTACCGAAAAAGGTGGAAGCGCAAAAGCCCGCCAAGAAGATCGAGGTGAAGGCTGCATAGGCCCTCAGAATCAAACCTGCCGAGAAGATAAGAGGTCGCCCTAGTTTGGCGACCTCTTTCGTTAGAGGCCGATCGTAACCACTGCCGTTTCCGCTGAGCCGAGCGCGGCAGAGCCGCTCGCATAAAAATGATCCGGGCTAGCTGCCCGGATCTGTCTTCAACCTAATCTTAAGCAGCTTTCCGGCGCCGATGACCCACCGACATACCGAGCTGATAGGCCTTCATCCGAATTGTCGCCTCGCTTCGCTTCATCGCTTTGGCGATTCTTGAAACCGGTGTCTTTGCGCGAGAGTGACCTTTCAATTCCTTGATGTCTGTCTGTGTCCAGACCTTGTATGACCGCTTCTTAGCTTTCTTTGCCATTGTAAATACCCAAAGAGTTATCAGGACGGACGCACATTGCAGATTTTGATGTCAATGTCTAGGGCCGCAATCAAGTCCGAGCGTCGCGGAGCCGCGCCCGGTATTAGGAGCGCGGCCTTTGCAATGTGCTTTGAGTCTGCGGACGCCGCACTGTGGAGTCCGGGATGTCGTTGCCGGGATTGCGGCGGCCTACTAGATTCACGGTTCGCCCTGCTATCTGTTCAAAGGAAGTTAAGGGCCATCAGATCCGCGATTTTCTTTATGATTTTTTCTTATAAGGACCTATAAAGACTTTCGCTCATTTTTGATGCACGGCTCTCACCGATCCATTTTGTATTTGGCGAGGTGGTGCATTGTTGTTTGCTTCCCAATCCGCGCCTGTACCGATTATGCGAAGGCTGCAGCGCTTAGGTCGAGATGGGCCAGAAGCTGACATCCTAAAGGCGTCGGTTGTAGCCTCGGTAAGCCCCTTTCCGATAAGTGCCTACTCTGCGAAAATTCGGCGCCGGGTCACCGGTATAAACAGGAGGAAGACATGCTTACTAGACGAGGTTTTGGAACCTTCGCGGGATGCGCAATTTGCAGCCTGACAGGATTTTCCGCGACGGAAGCTTTGGCCCAAGGCTCGGCGCCCACCACAGCTAATGGTGTAACGAGGCAGATTTTGTCGCGCACTGACGGGCCTGCGGCAGGATACGAGACGATAATAATGGACGTGAAGATCGATAAGGGAACGGTCATCCCTCGCCACACCCATCCGGGCATAGAATCGACCTATGTTATGGAAGGCGCACTCGAAGTGCCCGTGCAGGGACAAGAGACCAAAGTGCACAAGGCAGGACAGGCATTCCAAATTCCGCCGGAAACGCCGCACGCTGGCGGAAAAGCATCAGACGAAAATGTGCGTCTTATGATCAACTACATCGTCGAAAAGGGTAAGCCGCTCTCTAAACCCGTTTGAAAACTGTCGCGCAAAAGCCCTGGTTTATTCTTACTAGGGCTTTTTCGTTCTGACCCTCTACATACCAAATTGCGATGCTTCGGCTTCATTTTGGTCCGCTTCGATTTCAAAGCAGCCGGTTAATCGACTTCCGCTTGTGACTCAAAGCGGACATTATTAGCCGCTTTTCTTAGAACAGCGGGCCGCTATGCCCGTTGCCACGCATGTCGGGATACGTCAGACTTTTCCAAAATTCCGCGCGTTAAAAAAATCCGCGGCGGCGTCCGTGACCGCTTCGTCTACGGACCAATAATCGAAAGCATCAAATAATGGTGGAGAGAAAACATGACCATTCGTCCAGACCCGACCTTCCACCCGACCGCCAAGCTAGCGATGGAAGCGACACCCGAGAGATATGCCTATTGCCTTATGTTAAGCCCCGATTTCTCTCGTCCGGATGGCCTAGCAATCGTTGACCTTGATCCTAAGTCCTCGCACTGCAGCAACATCGTCCATACCGTCATAATGCCGAACAAAGGTGACGAATTTCACCATTTTGGCTGGAACGCCTGTTCGTCGGCGCTGTCGCCATTGTCTGGCCACGCATTTCTTGAACGCAGGTACTTGATCATTCCAGGTCTTCGGTCCTCACGAATTTACGTGATTGACACCAAGCCGGACCCCACAAAGGCAAAGATCCACAAAATCATCGAGCCCGAGGAGGTATTCCACAAGACGGGCTATTCACGGCCCCACACGATCCATTGTGGGCCGGAAGGTATCTATGTCTCCACACTTGGCGGTGGTGGACCAGACGGGACAATCGGTCCGCCAGGAATCTTCGTCATGGACTGCGAGACATTCGAGGTGCTCGGCCGCTGGGAGATGGACCGAGGACCGCAGGACAAGCACTACGATTTCTGGTGGAATCTGCCGCGCGACTACATGGTATCGAGCGAATGGGGTCTGCCACCGCAGTTCGAGAAAGGCATCGTTCCAGAGGATCTGCTCGGCAATAAATATGGCCACAGGATTCACTTCTGGGATCTGCGTGCGCGACGCAATGTGCAAACTATCGATTTGGGCGCGAACCACCAGATGGCTTTGGAGGTCCGGCCGGCGCACGATCCGATAAAAGAATACAGCTTCGTCGGCGTTGTGGTGGACTCGACTAACCTCGAGGGTTCAATCTGGACGTGGTGGCGCGAAGGCGCAAAATTCCAGTGCAAAAAGACCGCGGTCATTCCACCCGAGGCGGCGGAAAAGAACCAGCTTCCGCCGCTGCTTCAGGCGTTTGGCGCCGTGCCGCCGTTGATCACCGACATCGACCTCTCGCTCGACGACCGGTTCCTCTATGTATCTTGCTGGGGCACCGGCGAGATGCGCCAGTACGACGTCAGCGATCCGCATGCGCCCAAGCTGGCCGGATCTGTGCATATAGGCGGCATCGCGCGCCGAACCGCTCACCCAAATGGCAAGGCTTTCGGTGGGGGTCCACAGATGGTCGAGATCAGCCGCGACGGCAAGCGGGTCTACTGGACTAATTCGCTCTATTCGACCTGGGATAACCAATTTTATCCGGACGGGGTGCCCGGCGCGATGGTCAAGGCCGACATTGGCGCCGGTGGCGGCATTAGCTTAGACAAGAATTTCTGGGTCGAGTTCCCCAAGGGATACAGGTCGCATCAGATCCGGCTTGAGGGCGGCGACTGCTCGACCGACTCCTTCTGCTATCCGTCCGTCTGAAGGTGGACCACATTCAATGGACTACGGCCGGCCTTTGGCTGGCCATTGTTGCCAGCGGTTTGTATCACGGCCTCAATCCAGGAATGGGATGGCCATTGGCCGTTTCGGCTGGATTGATGGGGCGCGGCCGACGGGACGTTGTGGCGGCGTTAGCATCGCTTGCGGCTGGGCACATCGTGTCCATGCTGGTCATTCTTCTCCCTTTTGCGTTGATGACTGCACTGCTGGACTGGCAGCGCGAAATCCGGATTGGCGCAAGCGCCGCCGTAATCGCTTTCGGCGTCTTCCGACTGGTCAACCGGCGACACCCGCGTGCACTGGCACGGATCAGGCCTACGCAGCTTGCGTTGTGGTCCTTCGCAATCGCGACGGCCCACGGCGCAGGTCTGATGCTGCTTCCGATCTACCTTGGCCTATGTTCCATCGAAGAGCTCGATAAAGCCCATCAGGCGTCGTCCATCCTAATGGCGCAGAACTCGGAGACCGCGGTTCTGGTCTCGCTTGCGCATACGCTCGCGATGGTGACTGCCGGTGGCGTGATTGCGCTCCTTGTCTATGATTGGCTTGGTTTGAAATTCCTTTCCAGAGGCTGGTTCAATCTCGACTTCGTATGGGCAATTAGCTTGATTCTCATCGGTGCCATCGGACTCCTGACCGCTTGAACTTGTGCGTTGATTTCTTGGGCCGCGATGCAGAAATGTGGGCGCGATGTTTGCTTTTGGCCCTTAGCTGACTCTGGTCATGCGCCGAATGTCTGCTCTGCCACAGTAGGGGACGCAATGTCCCGCGTGTCCTACCTCTCAGGTTTGCGTCAAGCTATCGAGACGCCAATAGTAAAATCGCTCTCTGCAGGTCCCACTTGAGGGGCAATGGCCGACTTAATCGATCGAGCGTGAAATCGGGGTGGTGCTTGCCGCCGAGAATGGCGTCGATGATCTCGGGCGAGAGCAGTGTCAAGCGCAGCAGCCGGCGGGCATAGGAGTCGTTCACGCCTTTTGCCCTGGTGAGCTCGGTGATTGAGGCGTACTCGCCGTCTTCGATCTGCTTGCGCCATCGGTGCGCCCGCGCAAGCGCTTTGAGCAGCGCATTTTCTGTCCTTGGATTCGGAGGTGCTTGCACCAGCTCGGAATCGAGTGCCCTCGGCGCCGGCCGAGTCGCGACTTCGTTGCCGCGGAAACCGCGAAGTGGTCCAACCTATCAAGAGCGCCGGCATCGCGCCTGAGTAGCGCGCTGGCACCCTCTGCTTTCTTGGCTCTGCGATAAGTCGTGGAAGTTCCTTCAGCGCGGCGTGCAACGCCGCTTAGGCACCGTCGCCATCCCTGCTGTGCAAGTTCGGGAACAAGAACACCAGTGGAAGCGCAAGCGGTCCAATAATCGCAGCAATCCACGACCAGATTTTGAAGGAGCGTCATCGACGCTCAGCAATTCGGCCGGCGAGATAGATCGAACAGACCATCAGCAATGCCAGCATTATGTTGGTGCTCATCGCACAAAGCTCCGATGCTGCGCTCGACATAAAATGGAGTTGGTCGCGCGAGCGCTGGCCGTCAAGGTCGATCTTCTCAAAATAGGGCTTGCACAAAACGGACGTATCTGCCCGTTAGTGAGTTCGACGTCGAGATTGCGGAACGTGCACACCGGCAGCCACAAGTAAAACGCGTGCGGCCTCGCGCGCCGCGCGCGCCACCTTTGGGTCGCCATGCACCAGCGCTTGCGCGACTGCGCCCTCGCCAAGAATCATGAGTTGCGTAGCAAGCTTGTCTGGGTCGGGAGCCTGGAGCCTCTTAAGAAGCGTGCGAAACAACGTGCGACGTTTTTCCTTGTGGGCAACGGCAATCTTGTGAGCGGCGTGAGAGGGGTCGGCGAGTTCCGCAACCGTGTTCATAAACGGGCAGCCGCGATAACCATCGCTTCGCATCGCTTTCTCAAGCCGATCGAAATCCGCAAGGATTTGTGCGCGCCGGGAGATAGCGCCGCCACACATCGACGAGGTCGGCGCGGCGGTAGCTCTTCACAGTAATAGTGCCCATGCGCACCGTGATCGAGCGAACGCCGTACTCCTTGAGCAGATTGGCGAGGCCCCCGGAGTCGAGCGGCTTGCCGCGCATATCCGCCCACGGCGCCTTAGTCCGAGCCGGCCGACCTAAGCATCGCGGAGATTACTCGACGCCGGATCGACAACCAATCAAAAGCCGACTTTAAGTGTCACCGGGTCTGGGCCAACTTTGGAGCGAGTACATGGCGTTGACGCTTCGACCAAACTGCGAGTGCTGCGATAAGGACTTGCCCCCGTCTTCGACCGAGGCCCGCATTTGCAGCTTCGAGTGTACATTCTGCGCGGATTGCGTGCAGCAAGTGCTCTTGAATGTGTGCCCAAACTGCGGTGGAGGTTTTGAACCGCGTCCGATCCGGCCGGCCAAAGAATGGCGGCCCGGGATCTCGATCGTGGCGCGTCCTCCCTCCACGGAGCGCGTGCATATGTCATGCACGCGCTCGGAGGCACGCGCTTTCTCGCAACGCGTAGCGAATGTTGCTCCGAGCAAGCGATGACCTCACTGCTCGCGTCCTCGGTATGAGTTCGTTGACGGCGCATTACGCGGCGCACTTAGCGCCATACACGCAGCAACCCACATCCCGACGGGCTCAATGCGCGATCGGCAAAACGGTCGATCCGGAATACTCAATTCGATAGGCGAAACCGGCTTGATGACGTAGCCGATTGACCTCGAACGCCGCTGTCACGCGCCTCCGCCAATTGACGAGGGCTGAGGGGCGCCGAGCGCTCAGTGAGCGGGGCCGTACAGGTCGAGGCTGTTGAGCAGATCATTGGCATGGGCGTCGCGCTCGCCCAGTGGCGCCAAGCCGTAACGGGTCTCGATCAACTTCAAAATTGAGGTGGTGTCGTAGAACGTGTGATCCACGAAGCCTCGCCGAGCGAACGGAGAAATGATCAGGGTCGGCACGCGCAGTCCAGGCCCCCATCGATCCACGCTCGGAGGCGGCACATGATCCCAGAAGCCACCATTCTCGTCATAGGTCACGACGATCACCGTGCTGGACCACAATGGGCTTCGTTCGATCTTGGAAATTATGTTGGCGGCGTGCTGGTCGCCGGAGTCGATGTCGGCGTAGCCGGGGTGCTGGTTCTCGGGACCAAGCGGCTTGTAGAACGCCACAGCCGGCAGGCTATTGTTCTCGATCGCGTTGGTTAGGTCCGCCTCATCCTTCAGGTGTTCGCGCTTGGCCTCGGTGCCGTCCGCGTACTGCTTGAAGTACGCAAAGGGTTGGTGATTGAACTGAAATAACGGATCCGGGTTGCCCGCCAGGGCATCGTTCCAGCCCCCGGAGTACCAGGCCCAGGAGATGCTCTTTTCCGTGAGGCGGTCCCCGATGGTCGGCATGGTCTCGGGGGGCATCAGCAGACTGGAATCTTTCACCGTAGAAGGATGGGGCGCATGCACCGTGAAGACGGTGAACACGACCCGGCCGTCCGGCGTGACCGCGCCGTCCTTGACCAGGTTACCCTTCTCATCCAACACCGCTCGAATGGCCGATGGCGCGCCGTCGAAGCGCGGTGTGCAAGCGCAGATCAGCCAAAAGTGGTTCAGCAATGAGCCTCCGAACGCGGCGTGGAAAAAGTTATCGGCCAGCGTGTAGCGCTCAGCATAGCGGTATAGGGCCGTCTGACTGATGTCGTGGTGGCCCATGGTTAGGCCCGAGCCGGAGACCGCGACAAAGCGATCCATCTTTCCACTGTGAATCTGCTGTTGCTGCTTATAGTAGCTGCGCACTAGATCATCCGCATACTTCTCCCGGATCGGCACGTACTGGTCTATGAGAAACGGCGCGTTGGGAAGGTTCGTGGGAAAGCGCTTGTCGGGCTCGGGAGGGTTGGTGCGATCGCTCTTGACCGGCGGAAAGGTGGAGTAAACCTGCCCTTGGGAATCGGTTTGCGTCGCCGTCTTACTGCTGTCCTGCAATCCGTTGGCCCCGGGGAAATGGCCATACAGGTTATCGAAGCTACGGTTCTCCAAGTAGATAACTACAATGTGCTCGATCCGCTCCGGCCCTCGGCTCTGCGGCTCCGCCGCCCACGCCCATTGGTTTGACGCGGTCAGCAACGCAAGACCCAGCATCGGAATGACGGGGTGCCAGCTCGATCTCATCATAGTGCAACATCTCAAAACAGCATGCGCTACCGAATATTCCGGGGATCATCGGCCGGGTTGACGTATGTAATGCCTCCAGGTCCGATGTACTGGACTTGTAGAACTCCCTCGCCATCTCCAGTCCAGGCGTAATGAGAGTGGTTCGCCGGGTACATCCACATTGATCCCGGCTGCAGCAGACCTCCGTTTTTCTCTGGCTTTTCGCCACTGTTCGTCCCGATGTTGCCGCTAATGATGGTGACGACCTCCGAAAACGGATGAGTGTGCGGCGGCATTGTGAAGTTGGGCGGGAACTTGATGCGCTGAACAACTG
>Ga0207766_1000374_pt1 | contig 8858 bp, 6 predicted proteins | sample LuqExpMetageno68_FD_187825 | JGI IMG/M metagenome (GOLD analysis project Ga0207766, IMG submission 187825) | Tropical forest soil microbial communities from Luquillo Experimental Forest, Puerto Rico - Sample 68 (SPAdes) | ecosystem: Environmental > Terrestrial > Soil > Tropical forest ...
GCAGTTCTTCTTGGCGAAGTAGGCCTCCGCCTCCGAAGAGAGCCGCACATTGCCCTCTTGGCCTGAACCGAGGATGAGCTGCTTGCACCCCTTTTCGAACACGAATTTCGCCTCGGCCTCCGACATGACGTGCGAGGTACCGTACAGTTGCTTCGAGAGCTTCTTCTTGCGTTTCACGACTTTACCCGAGAGCCGAACGATGACGTCATGTTCATAGGTCTTGCCCTCAATCGTAATCTCGCCAAACGCTGTGTGATCGATCCGCACGGCTTACTCCTTCACTTCAGCCGAAAATGTGGGACGGCAGAGTGCCTATGTTGCCAACGGCGGCATGTGCTCGTTAGCGGTAAGGACGGCTCGCGTCATGAACTCGCCAAGCTAGGCGAGCGCCAAGAATTTTCTACATGAGGCCAGTCTTCGTCTCATTGATTTGGATTATAAGGGCTGGGCACGCAAACAAGCAATGAGGCCGCGCGCCTATTTTTCGAGGTTTGAATTAGACGGCCTGTCATTTCGACGAGTTCGAATCGTCTGATTGCGCTTTCGGCGCATCGCCTGGTGCGCAATCCTAGAGAGATGATCACGGATTTCTGTTAGCAACGCGATCATTCATTCCGTGCGCGCTAGTGAGCATGTGAATCTTCCAGATTGAACGCAATCGCTCCCGACGCATTACTCCAACCACGCCCCACCTGTGCGACGTTGAATGATACCGTGTCCCTCGTGGATTGGTCCTAGCCAAGAAACGACGGCCGCAAATTTCAAGCTATCCAATTTGGTATTGCCATGATGTCCTTGGTCAATGGCACAGCAGAGCTGTGAGAGAATTGCTCACACGTGTCCGACAAGAAATCGTGTCACCCTGTGGCCCTGGCGCACCCTACCGTAAACAGCACGGACCGACTCGCCCCGCTTGGCCCAACCCCAAGCGGGGTATTTTTATTACGCCAAATTAATTGCAACAAAGCCCAACCAACAAAGCACAGGGAAATGGATGAGCATTAACAAGCAGGGCTTCGTGTCCTGCTCTTTTTTTACTGCTTGTGCATTATTGCTTGAGCGGGCCGAAAATTCGGAGGACAAGATCAAACGAGAGCACACCGGAGCGGTAGAGCACGGCGAGGATGCCGTACACCACCCCTGAGAGCAGCGTCGTCCAGAGCAGCTTGCGCCAAAGCCGAGGCACCGCGGGCGCACCGGGATCGGTTCCGGACACCACCTCCCCGCTTTCCTCCTGATTGCGTACGCCCCAAGGCAGCACGGCGAACAGCGTCACCCACCAGATCAGGAAATACGTGGCGAGTGCGGTTCCAACTTGCATTGTGGCCTAGGCCTGTTCGAGCTCGACCAGAGTTCCGCAGAAGTCTTTCGGATGCAGAAACAACACTGGCTTGCCATGCGCGCCGATTTTCGGCTCGCCGTCGCCCAATACGCGAGCGCCTTGCGCCTTCAGCGCGTCGCGGGCGGCGCGGATGTCCGGCACTTCGTAGCAGACGTGATGGATGCCACCGTCAGGGTTGCGCTCGAGAAATTTGGCGATCGGCGATCCTTCGCCGAGCGGTTCGAGCAACTCGATCTTGGTGTTGGGCAGCGTGATGAACACGGTGGTAACGCCGTGGTCGGGCTGCGGCACCTGGCCTGAGACTTCGGCACCAAGCGTATCGTGATAGACCTTTGCCGCTTTGGCGATGTCCTTGACCGCGACAGCAACGTGATTGAGACGACCGATCATGCAACTTCTCGCTTAACTCCGGCGTGACTGATCATACTGTCAAGACGTGCACCTGGCACATCGGCTTCTTGCCCCAGCGCTCGGCGACGGCAGCGCGCACAGCGCGGCGCACCGCTTCTGCTACTGCATCGGGATCGCGGCGGCTGGCGCGTGGTAGCGATTCAAGCGTCTCCAGAACCGCATTCTCCGCCACCTCGATCATCAGTCCGCCGTCGCGGTCGCGTTCCGGGATGCCGATCAAGCCGACCGATGGGTCTTCAATCAGATCGCCCTTATCCGTGAGTGCCAGAGCCACCGATACCGCACCGGCAAAACTCAGCCGCCGGCGGTCGGCCACCGTACGCGCCTCGGCCTCGATCAGCAGTGTGCCGTCCTTGTAGAGGCGGCCGGCCGGCACCTCGTCGATGAGACTCGGATTGGGCGACAGCCGCACCAGGTCGCCGTTGCGGCATTGGATCACCTCCGGCACGCCACAGCGGCGGGCAAGCGCCGCGTGCTCGGACAAATGCAGCGCTTCGCCGTGCACCGGAATGACAATCTTCGGTTTAACCCAGCCGATGAGTTGTTCCAACTCGGCGCGACGAGGATGACCAGACACATGCACCAAGTGCGTCCGATCGGTGATCACCTCGATGCCCTGCTCGATCAACAGGTTGATCACGCGGCCGACTGCCTTCTCGTTGCCAGGGATAGTGCGGGCCGAATAGATCACGCGGTCGCCGCGCGAGAACGTCACCTCCGGATGTTGGTCTTCGGCAATGCGCGACAGCGCAGAGCGTGGCTCGCCTTGGCTGCCGGTACAGAGTGCGACGACCTTGCTCGGCGGCAGGTAGCCATAGGCATCCATCGGGCGGAAATCCTGTACACCCTTGAAATATCCAGTCTCGCGCGCAATCTGGACGATACGCTCCATGGCGCGGCCGATGACCACCACTTCGCGGTCAGCGGCACGCGCTGCATCGGCAACCGCGCGCAGGCGAGCGACGTTAGAGGCAAAGGTGGTCACCGCCACGCGGCCGCGCGCGGATTTCACCAGCTCGGCGATGGTTCTGGCGACGTCTGTCTCCGAAGGCGATTGGCCCTCGCGCACAGCATTAGTAGAGTCGCCGACCACCGCCAGACAACCCTCGTCGCGCAGCGCGCGTAGTTTCTTTTCGTCGGTGGGGTCCTTGAGGATTGGCGTCGGATCGATCTTCCAGTCGCCGGTATGCAGCACCGTCCCCGCTGGCGTGCGGATGATCAGCGCATTCGCTTCGGGGATCGAATGCGCCATCGTCACCATTTCAATGTCGAACGGCCCGATCTTAAACCGGCCGCGAAGCGGCACTACAGTCACCGGGATTTCCGGGGCGCCTGGATCGCTCGCGCATTTGGCCTCGAGCAGCGCAGCGGTAAACGGCGTAGCAAAGACCGGCACCTTCAGGCGTGGCCACAGCTCGATGAGCGCACCGAAATGATCTTCGTGCGCGTGCGTGAGCACCAGGCCGGCCAGGTTCTTGCGCTCCTCTACCAGATAACGGACGTCGGGCAGGATCAAGTCGACGCCGGGCAGATGCTCTTCCGCGGCGAAAGACACGCCGAGATCAACCGCAATCCACGTACGCCGGTGCTCGTCGCCGACGCCGTAAATCGACAGGTTCATGCCGATCTCTCCGACTCCGCCCAGCGGGGCAAACACCAGTTCCTGTACCGGCCCCGCCATTTCAGCTTCCGCCCAGCCCGAACACTTCGCCGGCCGTCACGCTCACCACCCCATCCGCCTGCTCGAGTAGCAGTCGTCCGGCCTCGTCCAGTCCTTTGAAGCGGCCGCGCAATTCGCGCTCCGGCAATCGCACGCAGATCTCCTCACCGAGGCTGGCGGCACACGCCAGCCAGTTGGCGCGGATGCTGGCAAAACCGGCGCCCGACTGCCACTGCGCCATCCTGCGCACCATCGCCGCCGACAGCGCGGCGAACAACGCGTCCGGCGACACCGGCGCGCCAGCGAGCTGGAGATTGGTGGCGGGGTGGGACGTATCGAGCGGGTGGCTCACGCAATTGACACCGAAGCCGATCACTACCGCAAAGGCCCCCACGCTCTCGCCTTCGATCAGGATGCCAGCGAGTTTGTCGGCCCCTAGCAGGATGTCGTTCGGCCACTTCAATTTGAACAACGGGGCCAACCGCGGCCCGCAGTCAACGAGCGCGTCACGCAGTGCCAGCGCCGCCACGAATGCCAGTTGCGGTGCTAGCGCCTTCGGCGACGGCTCGGTGAGCAGCAGCGAGGCGTAGAGATTGCCCGGCGGCGAAGCCCACACGTTGTCGCGGCGGCCGCGTCCGGCGGTCTGGCTACTGGCAGTGATCCAGAGCGGTCCGCGTTCGCGGCGGCGCACCTGCTGTAGCGCCTCGGCATTGGTCGAGCCAACCGTTTGCAAGGCGATGTGCTTAACCCCCGCCCGCCTGGCCGTGGGATCAAGCTGCATTCAGAATAAAGATTTCGCCGCCGCAGTGGCTGCGCCAAGCAGCGGAGCCGGATAGGCAAAGAACAGGATATTGATCAGCCCGGTAACGCCGAGCACGAGGCGTACCAATCCGGGCATGCTCTCGAACGGCTTCGCGGGTTCATCGAAATACATCACCTTGACGATCGCGAGATAATAAAAGGCGCCCACCACGCTGGTCAGCACGCCGATGACGGCTAGCGTATACAGTCCCGCCTTGATGGCCGCGAGGAACACGTAGAATTTGGCGAAAAAGCCGGCGAGCGGCGGAATCCCAGCGAGCGAGAACAGCAGCATCGCCAAGAAGAAGGCCATGGTCGGCTGCGTGCGCGTGAGCCCGGCAAGATCGCTGATGTTCTCGACGAATACCCCGTCTCGTCGCATCGCCAAGATGCAAGCGAACATGCCGAGCGTCATCGTCACATAGATTGAAATGTAGATGAGCACGCCCTGCACGCCTTCTGGGGTGCCCGCGGCGAGCCCGACCAGTGCGAAGCCCATATGGCCAATGGAGGAATAGGCCATTAGCCGCTTGATGTTGCGCTGACCTATGGCGGCAAACGCGCCGAGCATCATCGAAGCGATCGCGACGAACACCACGATCTGTTGCCATTCGTGTATGATGCCGGGGAACGCCACCACGGTCGCGCGTACGAAAACGGCGATGCCAGCGACCTTGGGCGCGGCTGCAAAAAAGGCGGCGACAGGCGTCGGCGCACCTTCGTAGACGTCGGGCGTCCACATGTGGAACGGCACCGCGGAAATCTTGAAGCAGAAACCGACAAACAAAAAGACAAGGCCGAAGATCAGGCCGAGACTGGCGCCCAGCGTCGTGGCCTTGGCGATGCCGGTGAACGCGACCGTGCCGGTGAAACCGTAAATCAGCGATGCCCCGTATAGCAGCATGCCGGACGACAGCGCACCCAGCACGAAATACTTGAGTCCCGCTTCCGTCGATTTCACATTGTCGCGGTGGCTCGCGGCGACCACGTACAGCGGCAGGCTCATCAACTCTAGGCCAAGATAGAGCGCGATCAGGTCGACCGCCGAGATCAACATCATCATGCCGAGTGTCGACAGCAGGAACAGCACGCCGTATTCAAAACGCTGCTGCTTTTCGGCGCTCAGCCAGTTGAGCGACAGCATCAGCGCGCCGCCCGAGCCAAAGATCGCCAGAAGCTTGAGGAAGCGTGCGTACTCATCGACCATGAAGCTGCCGTAGAACATCACCGTGCGGCCAGAGGGCTGCATCGCGATAATCAAACCGGTGAGGGCCAGCACGGCGACGCAGAAGCCGTTGACGATACGGGCGCTGCGCTCGCTCTGATAGATCCCCACACCCACCATCAGCATCACCATGGCGCCGCAGGCCATCACAATCTCGGGCAGCATCGGCCACAAGTCGGAAATTTGTGTCAACTGATTCATCGCACGATGCTCACGTGGTTCATCGCACAATGCTCACGGGAAGCATGACGGCGCGCTCAAGCCTGATTGGAGCGGCCTCGGTTTCCTTGCGGGTCGTCTCGACCGCCGTAACAGCTTTCTTATAGCCGTCGAGAAGCTGAGTGACGGAGGCCGCCGACATGTCGAGCACGGGCTTCGGTGCGACGCCGAACAGGATGGTGAGCGCGACTAGCGGGGCAAAGATCACCGACTCGCGCCAGCCGATGTCCTTGATGCCGACCAGCGCGGGCTTGAGCGTGCCGAAGATCATCTTGCGATAGAGCCATAGCGCATAGGCCACCGACAGGATGACGCCGAAGGTCGCAAACGTCGCCACTTGGATATTGACCTTGAAGGTGCCAATCAGCGACAGGAATTCGCCGATGAAGCCGGAGGTGCCCGGCAAGCCGACATTGGCGAGCGTGAACACCATGAACACAAAGGCATAAAGAGGCATACGGTTGACCAGCCCGCCGTAGAAGGCGATCTCGCGCGTGTGCATGCGGTCGTAGACGACGCCGACACAAAGGAACAGGGCGGCGGAGACGATGCCGTGCGAGATCATCTGGAAGATGCCGCCGGCCATCCCCTGCGTGGTCGCCGCGAAGATACCCATGGTCACGAAGCCCATGTGGGCGACCGAGGAATAGGCAATTAGCTTCTTCACATCCTCTTGCATCAGCGCCACCAGCGAGGTGTAGATGATGGCGACCACCGAAAGTGTGAAGATCAACGCCGCAAAATCATGGCTCGCCACCGGAAACATCGGCAGCGAGAAGCGCAGGAAGCCGTAGCCGCCCATCTTCAACAGGATGGCGGCGAGGATCACCGAGCCGGCGGTCGGCGCCTCGACGTGCGCGTCGGGCAGCCAGGTGTGCACCGGCCACATCGGCAGCTTCACCGCGAAGGAGGCTAAGAAGGCGAACCACGCCCATTTCTGCAGGGCGATCGGGAAGCCGTGGCGCAGCAGCAGCTCGATATCGGTGGTCCCGGCCTCCCAATACATCGCCATGATGGCGAGCAGCATCAGCACCGAGCCGAGCAGCGTATAAAGGAAGAACTTGAAGCTGGCATACACCCGGCGGGAACCACCCCAGACGCCGATGATCAGGAACATCGGGATCAAGCCGCCTTCGAAGAACAGGTAGAACAGCACAAGATCGAGCGCCGCGAACGTGCCAACCATTAGCGTTTCCAGCACCAGGAACGCGATCATGTATTCCTTCACGCGCTTCTGGATCACCGTCCAGCTCGCCAGGATGCACAGAGGCATCAGCCCGGTGGTGAGAATTACGAACGGCAGCGAAATGCCGTCGACACCCATGTGATAGGTGGCGATGCCAAGCCAGGGGTGTTTCTCTCCGAACTGGAATTCCGGCGAGGACGGGTCGAAGCCCCACACCATCATCAGCGAAATCGCGAAGGTGACCAGCGTCGCCCAGAAGGCGATCCAACGCGACGTGCCTTTGGCCCAACGGTCGTTGCCGCGCGCCGACACCATAATGAGCAGCGCACCGAACAGCGGCAGGAACGTCGTGAGGGAGAGGATGGGCCAGTCGATATTCATCAGCGCACCGCGAACATGAACCAGGTGATGAACGCGGCAGCGCCGATCAGCATGGCGAAGGCGTAGTGATAGAGATAGCCGGTCTGCAGCCGCACCACGTTGCGGGTGACGTCGAGCACGCGGGCCGAGACGCCGTCGGGTCCGAAGCCGTCGATCAGCCAGCCGTCCCCGCCCTTCCACAGCAAGTAGCCAAGCCACTTGGCGGGCCGCACGAAGATCAGGTCATAGAGTTCATCGAAATACCATTTGTTGAGCAGGAAGTTGTAGAGCGGCTCCTGCGTGCGCGCGAGCTCGACCGGAATATCCGGCCGGCGAATATAGAAGTACCAGGCGACCACGAAGCCGGCCGCCATCATGATGGTCGGCAGGACGCCGACCATCAGCGGCGCTCGATGCATTTCCTCGAGCACATGATTATTTTGGGCGAACGCCAGCGATTCGCGGAAGAAGCCCTCGACGCCGTGGCCGGCGAACACTTCCTTGAACGGCAGGCCGGCCATGATCGAACCGAAGGCGAGGAAGCCAAGCGGGATCAGCATTACCATCGGGCTCTCGTGCGCGTCCCGCCAGTGCTTGCGGTCGTGCGGTTCGCCGTGGAAGGTCTTGAAGATCAGCCGCCAGGAATAAAACGCGGTGAGCAGCGCGGCCGACACCGTGCAGATGAAGCCATAGAGAGCCATCGGATTGGTGCCAACGAAGGCCGCTTCGATGATGGCGTCCTTGGAGAAATAGCCGGCAGTGAGCGGGAAGCCGGTGAGCGCCAGCGTGCCGATAATCATAACAATGTACGTATAGGGGATGCGGTCCTTCAGGCCGCCCATGTGTCGCATGTCCTGCTCGTGATGCATGGCGGTGATCACCGAGCCCGCGCCGAGGAACAGAAGCGCCTTAAAGAACGCGTGCGTGAACAGGTGGAACATGCCGACTGAATAGGCCCCTACCCCCATGGCGACGAACATGTAGCCAAGTTGCGAACACGTCGAATAAGCAACAACGCGCTTGATATCGTTCTGCACCAAAGCGATGGTGGCTGTGAACACCGCGGTAGTGGCGCCGATGAAGGTGACGAAGGTCTGCGCGTGTGGCGCGAGCTCGAACAGCGGCGACAGCCGCGCCACCATGAACACGCCCGCGGTCACCATGGTGGCCGCGTGGATGAGCGCGGAAACCGGCGTCGGGCCTTCCATCGCGTCAGGTAGCCAAGTATGCAGCAAGAACTGCGCCGACTTGCCCATCGCGCCCATGAACAGCAGCAGGCAGATCAGCGTAAGCGCGTCGGGCGAATAGCCGAAGAATGGAATGGTTTTGCCGACGAGCGACGCCGCCTGATGGAACACGGTCTCAAAATCGACCGCGCCAACCATCATGAACACCGCGAAAATGCCGAGGTAGAAGCCGAAATCGCCGACGCGGTTGACCACGAAAGCCTTGATCGCCGCGGCGTTCGCCTCCGGCTTGTGGTACCAGAAGCCGATGAGCAAATAGCTCATCAAGCCGACGCCTTCCCAGCCGAAGAACAGTTGCACCAGGTTGTCGGCAGTAACTAGCATCAGCATGGCGAAGCTGAATAGCGACAGATACGAGAAGAAGCGCGGCCGATACGGGTCGTCATCCATGTAGCCGATGGAATAGA